>ERZ773235.898-NODE-898-length-34724-cov-10.023796_pt1 | contig 34724 bp, 32 predicted proteins | sample MGYA00580522_ERZ773235 | MGnify/ENA primary metagenome ERZ773235 (study PRJEB29015, sample SAMEA2737797) | human gut metagenome | biome: human gut; feature: human-associated habitat; material: faeces | place: China | collected 2012 ...
CCGCCAGCTCTATGTCGAGTGGAAGGCCTGAGCGGCCCTTTGCTGCTGGTTTAACATGATTTACCCCTAAAAGGAGGAAGGCGCCGGCCAAATGGCCGGCGCCTTCCTCTTTGTTCATTCATGGCGTTTACAGCGGCAGCTCTCCATTTACTACCGTAAAATAGGAGGACAGTATCTGCAAAAATTCCAGCGACACATCGGACAGCGGCGTATCCACCCGCTTGATCCAGCCGATCTCACCTGTGATCGAGCAATCCTTCAGCTGAAAATGCCGCATGGTGGGATAGTAGTCCGTATTCTGATAGGCGATCCGGTTGGTGGTGGTGATCGACACCGCATCCGTCTTATCCAGAATGTCGCCCAGCGTGGCCCGCTCCGTCACCACAATGCGGCGGATCTGCTTATCCAGTCCCAGCGCCTCCAGAATGGAGGTATACGGCTCGGACTCGGACTCGTCGTAAATGGCGATAGGGTAATCCTTGATTTCCGAGAGGGATATCTCCGTCTGCGCCGCAGGCGCCGTATACAGCGGGCTGCCCGGCCCCACGATCACCGATACGGGACTGGAGCACAGCCGGAAATACTGCAAACCGCGGATCTCCAGCCGGCGCAGCGTCATTTTATGATAATGACTGTACATGCCGATCAGGCCTAACTCGCAAACCCGTCGCTCCACCAGATCGATGACCGTGTTGCGCAGTCCCTCCCGTACCTCCAGCCGCAGATTGCCCCGGCTGGCAAACAGCTGGGCAATGGCATGGTTCACATAGCGGTAATGCATGTGGGCGATGGAAAAGGATCGCTGATCCTTCATGGCCAGATTGGCACCCAGCTTTTGCAGCTCATGGAACTGCATCAGAATGATCTTGGCCGAATCAATAAAATTCTGTCCCAGCGGCGTGGTGTTCACGCCCTTATTGGTGCGCAGGAAAATGGGATACCCCAGCTCCTGCTCCAGCTTTCTGATGGAAAGGGACAAATTCGGCTGTGAAATAAAAAGCTCCTCAGCCGCAAGACTGATGGAATTCAGCTCAGCGATTTTCACCGCCTGTTCCAACTGTTCTATTTTCATACAAGTAACCTCCGGGCCGAAATACCCGTCTCCGCAAAACCTCTTCATCGCAGCGCCCCGCCGCTCCGGCAGGTGCACTGCATCTCAGTCCTGCATAAAACACTACCCTAAATCCTATGGTTTGTCAAGTCTCACCACAAAAGCGCCTGCGGCTTCAGCACGCAGGCGCTTTCAATACCGGCAATCAGCGCAACTGCGCCAATTCGCAAACCAGCTGTTCCGTCTTCTCCCAGCCGAGGCAGGGATCCGTGATGGACAGTCCGTACACGCCGCCCTCCGGCTTCTGGCTGCCGTCCTCCAGATAGGATTCGATCATCAATCCTTTTACCATGCGGCGTATGTTGCCGCTGTGGCGTGTGCTGTGCAGCACCTCCTTGGCGATGCGGGCCTGCTGATCCCACTCTTTCCCCGAGTTGGAGTGGTTGGTGTCAATAATCACGCCGGGATTTTCCAGTCCGCTCTTGGCGTACAGCTCACACAGCTGGCTCAGATCTTCATAATGATAGTTGGGCAGCGAGCGGCCGTATTTGTTCACCGATCCACGCAGAATGGCGTGAGCCAGTGGGTTCCCCTTGCTGTGCACCTCCCACTGGGAGAAAAGGAAGGTATGGGCATGCTGGGCAGCCATAATGGAGTTCATCATCACCGTCAGGTCGCCGCTGGTGGGGTTTTTCATGCCCACCGGCACATCAAGGCCGCTGGCGATCAGCCGGTGCTGCTGATCCTCCACTGACCGCGCGCCGATGGCCACATAGGACAGGATATCCGACAGATACAAATAATTCTCCGGATACAGCAGTTCGTCGGCGCTGGAAAATCCGGTTTGCTCCAGCACTTTCATGTGCAGCTTGCGGGTGGCGATCAGGCCCTTGAGCAGGTCGGGCCTCCCGTTGGGATCCGGCTGGTGCAGCATACCCTTGTACCCATCGCCGGTGGTGCGGGGTTTATTGCTGTAAACGCGGGGTACCAGCAGAATTTTATCCGCCACCCGCTCCTGCAGCTTCCGCAGCCGTCCCACATAATCCAGCACCGCATCCTCCCGGTCGGCGGAACAGGGACCGACGATCAGCATCAATCGGTCGTCCTCGCCGGTCAGCACCGCCCGGATCTGGCGGTCATTCTCCTCTTTTTGCGCAGCCAGCGTTTCAGATACGGGATACATGTCCTTGATAGTCTGGGGCGTGGGCAGCTTGCGCTTGAATTCCATATTCATGGCTATTTTCCTTTCTGCCGTCTTCCGGCGCCGACATGCCGCATGCGCCGTCAGGAACGGATCTCTATTGTCAGGCCCAGCGTCCGCAGGGCGTCAAAAAAATCAGGATAGCTTTTGTTCACCGCTTCTGCGCCGCTGATCGTGCCGCCTGCCGAAGCTGCCAGCACCGACAGGGCCATCACAATGCGGTGGTCGTTGTGTCCGTCCAGTTCCTCTGTAGGGGCGGTAATGCCGCCGGGCAATACCGTGACCCGGTTCTCCTCCGCCTGTACGCGGACGCCGAACTTGGCAAGCTCCTGCGCCATAGCGGCCACCCGGTCGCTTTCTTTGATGCGCAGGCGGCGGGTTCCGGTGAATACCGCGCCGTGGCCGCGGGCCGCGGCGGCAAACAGGATCGGCCCCAAATCGGGACACGGCGCCAGATCCAGCACCGCTCCCGGCTCACGCAGCCGCCGCAGCATCTCCCGGCATACCCGGTCGCCCTGCAGGCTGTTGTCCCGCAGTCCCGTCACCTCCACACCATCGCCCAGCGCCATCAGAAAGGCGGCGTTGGACCAGTCGCCCTCCACGGCGGCGGCGCGGCTTCCGTAGCGCTGCCCACCGGGGATATGAAAGCGGTTCTCCCGCTCCTCCTCCACATAAACGCCGAAGGAGGCCATCACATCCCGCGTAATGTCAATATAAGGGCGGCTCTCCACCGGCGGCAGAACGCACACCGTGCTGTCCCCCGCCAGCAGCGGCAGCGCCAGAAGCAGTCCGGACACGAACTGGCTGCTGACATCGCCCCGCAGCGTATATGTTCCCGCCGTGAGACTTCCCCGCAGGGCAATGGTTGACGCCGTCTTTTCCACGCTGATCCCCTTGGGCGGCAGAATCTCCTCATAGACGCCGATCCCGCGCTCCATCAGCCGTGCCGCGCCGGTAAATGCGGCGCGGCCGCCGGGCACCAGTGCGGGTGGAATGCAAAACCGCAGCGTGCTGCCGCTTTCACGGCACGGATACACTGCCTGCGGTGCGGCGCGGCCGCCGGTGCCCACGACAGTAACAGTATCCCCCTCACGCCGGCACGTGCCGCCCATGGCGCGGATGCAGTCCATGGTGGCCTCCATATCCTGGCTGCCGGAGATCCCCCGGATTCTGCTCTCGCCCTCCGCCAGCGCGGCACACAGCAGCATGCGGTGGCCACAGCTCTTTGACGGCGGCGCGGCGATCACGCCCTGCGCCCTGCCCGGAATAATGGTGGCCTTCACTGCGCCGCCCCCTTCACCAGAATATCCATCGCTTCGGTATAACCGGCAAAACCCTTGCCCATAACAGTGGCCACGCAGACCGCGCGGATATAGCTGATCTGCCGGAACTCCTCCCGCAGGGAAACATCGGAAATATGCACCTCCACGGTGGGGATCCCCACCGTTTTCAGCGCGTCCAACAGCGCCACACTGGTGTGGGTATAGGCGCCGGGGTTAAACACAATGCCGTCCACCCCGTCATAATAGGCCTGCTGGATCGCGTCTACCAGCGCCCCCTCGTGGTTGGACTGGTAAAAGGTCACCTCCACACCCAGCCGCGCCCCATGGGCGCTGGCCAGCGCTTTCAGTTCCTCATAGGTGCCGCTGCCGTAAATCGCCGGCTCGCGGATACCCAGCATATTCAGGTTCGGGCCGTTGAGCACAAGGATCTTCATTGCATCCACTCCTTCTCTATCAGGCGGGCCGTCTCCTCCACGGAGCCGTCGCCGTCAATGTGCAGATCGGCGGCGGCACAGTAGCGCGCATAGCGCTCCTCATACCGGCGGCGCAGCGCCTCCCGGTCGGCGCTGAGAGGACGATCCGCCGTCGCCAGCAGCTTCTCCGGCGAACGGTCCAGAAACACCAGTATGCCGTTGCGCCGCAGCGCCGTCAAATTCTCCTGCCGCAGGATGACGCCGCCGCCGGTGGCGATCACCTGCCCGCCCACGGCGGCAAGCTCTGCCACAGCCTCCTGCTCCCGGTCGCGGAAAGCCGCCTCGCCGCAGGCGGCAAAATAATCCCCGATGGGCATGCCGATTTTCTGGATCACCAGCTCGTCGCTGTCCGAAAAGCGTTTGCCCGTCAGCGCCGCCAGACGCCGTCCCACGGTGGTCTTTCCGCAGGAGGGCATACCGATGAGCACCAGGTTTTCCATCTGCCGCCGCACCGTCTGAAAGGCGGCCTCGATCTCCTGCGGCGCGGCCTCGCAGCCGCGGAACAGGGCGCTGGCATAGGCCGCCTGCGCCGCCAGCATGTAAAGGCCGCCCTCTGCGGGGATTCCCCGCCGCCGCGCCTGCAAAACCAGATTGGAGCGCAGCGGATTATAGACCGCATCCGCCGCGCCTTCCAGCATCGGATAGTCCGCAAGCGCCACCGGGCAGTCCTCCACCGCCGGGAACATGCCGCAGGGGGTGGTATTGATGATCACCTGCGCATCCCCGTGGCGGGCGGCCGCCTCTTCATAGGTCAGCGCGCCGTCCCGCCCGCTGCGGGAGACATGGCGGATCTCCGCCGCCCCCATGCTTTGCGCCACGGCGTGAGCCGTTCTGGAGGTTCCTCCTGTGCCCAAAATCAGCACCCGCTTGCCCGTCATATCCACGCCGATGCGGCGGATCAGCGCCGCCATCCCGGCGAAATCCGTATTGTCGCCGTAAAGCCGGCCATCCCGGTTCACGATGGTATTCACCGCGCCGATAGCTTTCGCCCGCGGGGATATTTCGTTCAAAAAGGGGATCACCTGCTGCTTGTAGGGGATCGTCACATTGATGCCGGCAAATGCGCGGCGGCGGAGAAACGGCTCCACCTCCTCCGGCTCCAGCTCCCACAGCCGGTAATCATAGTCTGCCAGCGCCTTATGGATCTGGGGCGAATAGCTGTGGCCCAGCTTTCGTCCGATCAGTCCGCATATCATGTCCGCGCCTCCTTTGCCAGATAGTCGGTGCCGTACCGCTGGGTCAGCAGATCGCACAGCGCCAGCGCCGTAACGCTGTCCAGCACCGGGCACACCCGGCGGATAATGGCCGGATCGTGCCGGCCGTGGATGGTCAGCTCCGCGTTTTCCCCATGCAGGAAGTCCACCGTCTGCTGGGAGCGCGCGATAGAGGGCGTGGGTTTCACCACACACTGAAACACCACCGGCATGCCGTTGGTGATCCCGCCGTTGACGCCGCCGTTATGGTTGGTGGCCGTCACCACCCGCTCACCCTCCATGCGGAGGGGATCGTTAAATACCGAGCCGTACTGTCCTGCGGCGGAAAAGCCGCTGCCGAACTCGATGCCCTTGATCCCGCCGACGGAAAACACCGCGTGGCTGATCACGCTCTCCACGCTGTCAAACCACGGTTCTCCCACGCCGGCGCTCAGGCCGCAGACCGCCGTCTGGGTAATGCCGCCCACGCTGTCGTTCTGCTCCTTGGCGTGCAGGATCTCCCGGCTCATCGCCTCGCCTGTCTCGTCCTCAAGCACGGGAAAAGCGGCGTTCTGCAGCGCGGCAATGTCTCGCGCCGCATCGTCAAACGGGCGATCCCACACCGCGCCGCAGCGCAAAATATGTGTGCCGACGGTGATGCCGGCAGCGGAAAGCGCCGACAGCAGCACTGCGCCCGCCGCCACCAGCGCCGCGGTAACGCGGCCGGAAAAATGGCCGCCGCCCCGCCAGTCCTCATAGCCGTGGTATTTGCAATAGGCCGCATAGTCGGCGTGAGAGGGCCGGGCCAGTCCATAGGTATAGTCCCCGCTGCGGGTATTCTCATTGGGGATCACAATGGCCAGCGGCGTTCCCGTGGTTCGCCCCTGAAAAACGCCGCTGAGGATCTGATAATGATCCGCTTCCCGCCGGGCCGTGTCCATGGCCGTGGTGGGGCGGCGTCGGGCCAATTGGCGGGAGATAAACGCCTCGTCCACCGTCAGTCCCGGCGCAAGTCCGTCCAGCACCGCGCCCACGGCGGGGCCGTGGCTTTCACCGAACAGCGTCAGCGTTACCGACTGGCCGAATGTATTTTTCATAGCAGTACTCCCTTCGTGCAGCGCAGGATCTCCTCCGGCGTCATGGTCTCAAATCGGAACGTTCCCGGTTCCTCCACCCGCACCACGGTAATGCCGTCAGCGCGGCTTTTCTTGTCATGGCGCAGCCATGGCAGCAGCGCTTCCGCCGTGGTGTCCACCTGCGTGGAAAGGCCGCACCGCTCCAGCAGCCGCGCAAGCCGGGGCCGCAGCGCCGGCGCACACATGGGCAGCATGCCCAGCGCCACACACTCGCCGTGCAGCAGTGTGCCGCCGTAGCTGCTCTCGATGGCGTGCCCCACCGTATGGCCGAAATTCAGCACCCGCCGCAATCCCTTTTCCTGCGGGTCCGCCTCCACGACCTTCTTTTTAATGGTCAGCGACCGGGCAATGATCTCCGGCAGCGCCGCCGTTAGATCGCCGCAGCTTTCCAGATATTCCAGCAGCGCCGCGTCGCAGGTCATGGCCATTTTCACGCTTTCGGCCAGTCCCGCGCTGAGCTGGCGCCGCGGCAGCGTCGCCAGCACGTCCGGATCGATCAGCACCGCTTTTGGCTGGTGAAACGCTCCCACAATATTTTTCACGCCGTCCATGTCGATGGCGGTCTTTCCGCCGATAGAAGAATCCACTTGAGACAGCAGCGTGGTGGGCACATTATAGAAATCCACACCCCGCATATAGGTGGCGGCGGCAAAACCCGCCAGATCTCCCACCATGCCGCCGCCCACAGCCGTCACACAGTCGCCGCGGCCCATGTCCAGCGCCAGCATGGCCCGCAGCAGCCGCTGGTAGCTGTCAAAGCTCTTGCTGCTCTCCCCGGCAGGCAGCGTCACCACCTGCGCATGGCGGCAGGCCGCCGCCACGGCGGCGGCATAGGCGGCGGGTACGCCGTCGTCCGTCACCACCAGTACCCGGCGGTCAAGATTCAGATACTCCCCGGCCCGGTGCAGCGCGCCGTGCCGGATGTGTATCTCATAGCGCCCGTCCTTCAGCGAAACAGGAATGACCATATACCGACTCCTTTATCACACGTTGTTTGCATAATAGGAACCCACCAGCCGCAGCTTGGCGCAGGTGGCCGACAGCTCCTGCAGCATCTCCCGGCCATTGGTGGTGTTGATGCTGCCCTCGGCTTCCACATAGAAGAAGTACTTCCACGAAAGATCCTTCATGGGGCGGCTGCGCAGGGTGCGCATGTTATAGCCATGTGCGCCGATGATGTTCAGCGTCTGAGCCAGCGATCCGGCATCGTTCTGCACGGTGAACACCAAAACGAAATTCTCATCCTCCCGCTTGCGTGTGGCATCCGGGCGGTTCCGGGTACGGGACAGGGCGGCAAAGCGGGTGGTGTTGTTTTTGGCGGTGTTAATATTCCGGTCCAGCACCTGCAGGCCGAAGATGGCCGCCGCCTCTTCCGAGGCGATGGCGCCCAGCGCCGGGTCGTTGGCCTCCCGCACCCGCCGGGCCGCCAGCGCCGTATTGGAGTAGGACTCCGTTTCAAGGCCGCGGCTGCGGATATAGTCGTCGCACTGGCGCAGCGCCTGCGGATGGCTGACCACCGTTTTGACCGTGGCAGCCGTGGCGCTCTCCACGCCCAGCAGGCTGTGGGACACATCCAGATCCATGACCTGATTGATGAACAGCTCGCCGGAGAACAGCAGATCCATCACCGTACCCACCTCGCCGGCATAGCTGTTTTCCAGCGGCAGCACCACGCTGTCCATCTCGCCGCTTTCCACAGCGCGGTACGCCGCGGTAAAGTCGGGATAGGAGACCAGCTTGGCATCCGGGAACATGCGTCGGGCGGCAATGTAGGCATAAGCCCCCTCCGCGCCGCAGTAGGCTACCTGCATTCCCTCCATCAATCTGCCCTGATAGGCGCAGGACAGATCGATCACGCTGCGCAGGAACTGCACATAGTAAGATCCCACCGCCTCGTCGGTGATGTAGCCGCGGTTGCGGTCGATCAGCTCACGCTCCCGCTCGGTATCCCGCACGGACAGTCCCCTCTCCTTCTTGAGCGCGGCCACCTGAGCGCTCATCTCCATCCGCTGCTGGAACAGCGCGGCCATTTCCTTATCGATATCATTGATCTTTGCTCGGATCTGATTCAATTCATTCATTGTCTTATATACCTTTCCCTATAAAAAATCGGCCCTCCCCCTCAGGGAAAGGCCGTTTGAGACAACATGCCGCGCACTGCGCGCCGTATCAAACACAGGCTCCCTGAGGAATCATTCCGCGGTAAAAAAAGAACATGCAAAAAAAGTGCAGCGCGCCAAAAAACGCACTGCACAGAAAAATAAAAGAAGCGGCGGCCTGATGGGCGCACTGTGCCACGGACGCATTTGCGCAAGCCGTGCAACGTGCCATCACCGAAGCCACCTCCCCGTTTGAGTAAACCCATTTTATGTCATTTTTCCCCGTTCGTCAAGTGCCGCCCGCTATTTCTTGCAAATTCACAAATCCCGCCTGCTTTTCTTCCCTTTCTTACTGCATCACGCCCACTGCGCAGCACCGTTACAGCGCGCACGCGGCGGCTCACTCCTGCTTTTCCAGGTCATACTTGTCCAGATGCATGCCGCGCCATTGGGTGGGCAGCGCATGGCTGATCAGCGGGAAGGTATTTTCCGTGTCAGCGGTGCGCTGGATATTATAGGTGCCGTACATGTTGATCAACTCCCGCCCATTCTCCGGCGGAGAGGCAAACGCGTGCACATCCGGCGTCGCATCGTGGCCAAAAGGCTTCTTCTCCATAAAAATCACCTCCGCCGCTAGTGTGGGCAGAGGTGAAAAAAATTATGTCCGGTTAATTTTTGTAAATCTCCGCGTCAAAGTCCCGGACGCGCTCATCACGCTTTACGTCCTGCACATAGACCACATTTGTCTCCTCAAAGGCCAAACGCATGGCAAAATCCTTTGCCTCGTCAATATTATTGGTCTGGAAAAAATCCCGGAATTCCTCTTCATTGACGCGGCGCCACATGATATGAAAGCGATAGGGATCCATATTCGGCCTCCTTGCAAAATAGGGTGTATTTTTTATTGTATCGCGCCATGGGAAAAAATGCAACGGTGGCTTTTGCTAAAATTCCCATTAATATTTCTATATCTTTCTCCCGGCCTAATTTGACAAAACCGCTTTTCTCCTGTCCCTGTATGGGGTATAATATCCCCCATATTGAAATAATGGGGGAATATGGGGATGAAACTTGGTTTCGACAATGAAAAGTATCTGGCGCTGCAGGCGGAGCATATCCGCCAGCGCCGCGCGCAGTTCGGCGGCAAGCTGTATCTGGAGTTCGGCGGCAAATTGTTTGACGATCATCATGCCAGCCGGGTGCTGCCGGGTTTCCAGCCGGACAGCAAGATCCGCATGCTGGGCACCATGAAGGACGAGGTGGAGATCGTGGTAGCCATCTGTGCCGGAGACATTGAAAAAAGCAAAATGCGGGGCGATCTGGGCATCTCCTATGACGAGGACGTGCTGCGGCTGATCGATGTTTTCCGCTCTCTTGGTTTTTATGTGGGCAGCGTGGTCATCACGCAGTACGCCGGCCAACCCAACGCCGAGGCGTTCATCAAGCGTCTGGCCGCGCTGGGTGTGAAAAGCTACAAGCATTATCCCATCGTCGGCTATCCCTCCGATGTGGTCCATGTGGTGTCTGACGAGGGACTGGGCCGCAACGAATACATCGAAACCAGCCGCAGCGTGGTGGTGGTCACCGCGCCCGGCCCCGGCAGCGGCAAAATGGCCACCTGCTTAAGCCAGCTGTATCACGAACACAAGCGGGGCATCCGTGCGGGTTACGCCAAGTATGAGACCTTCCCCATCTGGAATCTGCCGCTGAAGCACCCGGTCAATCTGGCCTACGAGGCCGCCACGGCCGATCTGAACGATGTGAATATGATCGACCCCTTCCATCTCGAGGCCTATGGTGAGACCACGGTCAACTATAACCGCGACGTGGAGGTATTCCCCGTTCTCAACGCCATGTTCCAGAAGATTCAGGGCACATCACCCTACAAATCCCCCACGGACATGGGCGTGAACATGGCGGGTTTCGCCATCGTGGATGACGCCGTATGCCAGACCGCCAGCCGTCATGAGATCGTGCGGCGCTATTACACCGCCGCCTGCGACGTGGTGCGCGGCAAGTGTGACGAGAGTGTGGTGCGCAAGCTGGAGCTGCTGATGCAGCAGGCCGGCGTTTCTCCCGAGCAGTGCCCCTCCGTGGCCGCCAGCCTGAAAAAGGCCGAGGAATCCGGCACCGTGGCCGGCGCCATGACACTGCCCAACGGCGCCGTTGTCACCGGGAAAACCTCCTCTCTGCTGGGTGCGTCGGCAGCGCTGCTGCTGAATGCCCTCAAGCAGCTGGCCGGTATCGACCACAAGCTGGAGCTGATCCCCGCTTCCGTCATCGAGCCGATCAGCAAAATGAAGCTGGAATATCTGGGGCACCACAATCCCCGTCTGCATTCTGACGAGGTGCTGCTGGCGCTGGCCATCTCCGGACTGACCAATCCGCTGGCTGCCATGGTGCAGGCCCAGCTGAAAAACCTGAAAGGCTGCGACGCCCATTTCTCCGTTATCATTTCCGAGGAGGATGTCAAGCTCTATAAGCGGCTGGGGGTAAATGTCAGCTGCGAACCCAAGTATGAGATCAAGAAGCTGTATCATAAGTAATGGACTGTTTTTGCATGCAGCATATAAAAAGAGCGGCCGCGGCCGCTCTTTTTATATGCCCTTATACTTCCGTCGGGTGGCCAGGCCGCCCCGGATGTGGCGCTGCGCCTTGTTCTCTTCCAGCAGCGCCTTTACCTGCAGCCACAGTCCGCGGTTATACAGCGGCAGCCGTTCACTGATATCCTTATGCACGGTGGACTTGCTGATTCCGAACTTCTTTGCGGCGGCGCGTACCGTCGTTTTGTTCTCTATCAGGTAAAGGGCCAGCTCCTCGGCCCGCTGTTCCAGATTCTCTCGAATAGAGCACCACTCCCATGCCGTTACTGTCCGATGTATATGATGCCGCAGCGCAAAATATACCGTTCCGGCATCACCCGGCCCACCGGCATGATTTTTTCACAAAATTTTCTCCGCCCTGTCAGCATTTTCCGGTCCGCGACATATGGATAATAGAGCCGCCGCACCGGGGCGGCGCAGGGATGGAAAGCCTATCGATGAGAAAAGAGAAAGGAGCGTATCTATGAGGCGGAAAATTCTGCTGTTTCTGCTGTGCGCCATCATGCTGTGCAGCATAACGGGCTGCGGCAGCGATATGCGGCGCGTTGAGCAATGCGCCCGGCAATACCTGCAGGCCTTTCAGGACGGCGGCATGGCCGAGGCCGTGCAGTACTGCCATTTTGAGGCCAACGAATTCTATTCATCGGATGACCACCGCCAGCTGTACATTCGCTCTGGCTGCGCCATTCAGGACTATCGTATTCAGAAAATCGACAAGGTCAACGACCGTCTCTATGCCCTGACACTGACCCTTCAGGATGACAGCGGTCTGTGGAAAACGGTCTACCACTTTGTCGGCTATATCGACGGTGCCTTTCACTACATCAATGGCATCCATCATATCCCCCCGGCGCTGTGCACCGGACTTGACCAGGAGGCTTACCGCACAACGGATATTGCCGTGGCCCGCGCCCTGTACGATCGCCATCCATAAAAAAATGACCGCCACCCGTCCACGCAGCCGATGCATGGCGCAGTCAAAGCTTCTCCGGTTCAGCAGGCTGGTCAGCGGATCCACCAGCCGGGCGACATCAAAGATCCGGTGCAGCTCGTTGAGCAGCTCCAGCGTCTGCAAGCCGTTGTCTGCATACAGACTCATAGCTGTCGCTCAGAATTTCTGTCAGCATCTGCTGATTCATCACGGAGTCATCCGCAATCAGGATTTTTGGCTTTACTTTCACGTTTTGCCCCTCCAAAAGCGAAAAAACGCAAAAAAGGCGCCGGTTTGCCAGCGCCTGACCACCCACGCATCTCATGGTGTACTTTTATATTATTTATATATATTCAACCGGTTCAGCGCGCTGGTGTGCGATAAAATATCCAGTTCTTACCATTCTCCACGCTGTTTTTCCCTTTTTCACGATCCCTCCGCAGCATAAAAGCGCCCCCTGTCAGTTTTTCTGACAGGGGGCGCAGAAAAGAACCGCACTGATCCTTTGGTTTCCTTTATTTGGTAAAATACAGAATTCCCAGCGTGCGGGGGCCGCAATGGCTGGATACCGTGCAGCCGGCCCGGGTATGCAGCACCTCTTCAAAGGGCTGATAGCTCCGCACAGCCTCCTCCACGCAGGCCACCTCCTCCGCCGTCATGCCGCCGGACTCGGTGATAAAGATGCGGTGGGAATCGATATCGTCCCGTCCCTCCAGCCGCTCCTTTACATATTGCAGCAGGCACTTCAGATAGGGGCCGCGGTACTTTTTGCCCACGCCCATCCTGCCGTCCTTCACCTGAATGCAGGGCCGCAGCGACAGCAGATTGGCGCCCAGCGCCGCCACGCTGGAGCAGCGCCCGCCCTTGCGCAGATAGTCCAGCTGCTCCACCAGAAAGCTGACATTCAGCTTCTCGCGGCGCTGCTCCATCCGCTGCTGGATCTCCTGCGCCGTCAGCTTTCCCTCCCGGGCCAGCTCCGCCGCCTCCAGCACCAGCAGTCCGATGCCGGTAGACAGGCTGCGTGCATCCACCGGATACACATTGCCCACCTCTGCCGCCGCTATGCAGGCATTCTGATAGCAGGCGGACATCTCGCCGGAGATGTGGAAATGCACCACCGCGTCGCAGCTCTCCAACTCCTTGCGGAAAAACGTCACATAATCGTATACCGACACCGCCGCCGTGGAGCACATGCTGCCACCACCGGCCACATGGTCATAGATCTCGTCCGGCGTAATATCCACGCCATCCACCAGCGACTGACCGTCCCGGATAATATACAGCGGCGTAATGCCGATGGCATAGCGCTCCACCAGTTCCCGGGACAGGTCACAGGTACTGTCTGCGGAAATTTTAATGTTCATCTTTCTCCATGATCCTTCTTCTGTTCAGTATCACCCGCCGGGCGGGTATTGTTTTTATCGTATCATACTCCCGTTCCAGACGCAAGCCTTTTTACAGATACCGATCCATCCGCTGCCGCAGCCGCGCCAGCCGTTCCTGCATTTTCTGCCGGTTCTCCTGCGCTCTCAGCCGCCCCTCCAGTATCTCATCCTGCCATTGCCGCACGTCCTCATCCATGGCGGCGCGCAGCTGCTGCGGGATGCCGCGGATCCGGTTGATGGCGTCCAGCGACTCCGCCGTACCACGCAAAAAGCCGTCGGCCAGACTGTCATGGGACGGATACATACCCCGGCGGAAATTGTCCAGCACCACCTCATAGCGCGCGCAGGCGCGGGCCACGGAGTCCTCCCATGAAAGATACAGCTCCCGCTGGGCGTTTTCCCCCACCTGCCGCGTCAGGGCCGGCTGCGGCAGCAGCCGGCGCAGCATCTGCGCCATGGATTCGGCATTTTCCTCGATCAAAAAGCCGTTGTGCCCGTCGGTCACATCCTCGGCAGCGCAGCTTCCTTCGACCAGCACACTGGCCAGACCGCAGGCCGCCGCCTCCCGTACCACAAGGCCGTTGGTATCAAAGGTGGAGGGAAACAGAAACAGATCCGCCCGGCAGTACCATGCCCGGATCACCTCCCGGTCATAGCAGGGCGGCTGGAAAAATACCCTGCCGCACAGTCCCAGCTCCCGGGCATAGTCCTGAACCTCCCGGCTGTCCGTGCCTTTTCCCACAAATACCATGCGGAAAGGCACGTCCTCATCCTTCAGCCTTTTCAGCGCGTCCAGAATGATCCGCAGTCCCTTGTACCACATGATCCGCCCCACAAACAGCAGCAGCGGCACGTCCTCCGGCAGATCCAGCTCCGCGCCCACAGCCTGCCGCGCCGATTCCGCAACGCGCCCGGCGGGAAAGTCCACGCCGTTGGGCATCACGGTGTATGCGCCCTCATACCCCAGCGAGCGAAGATTTTCCCCTGCGCCGCGGCTCACCGTCCATACCTCGTCGCAGGCGGCGATATTCTCCACCAACAGGCGGATGGACGCCTCCTGCAAAAGCTTACTGTGAATGGCGTTGGCGATGTCAATGTCAAATTTGGTATGATAGGTAAACACCAGCGGCACATGCAGCCGTTGGCGCAGCATCCGTGCCAGCACGGTGGAGGTCACCGGGCAGTGGCTGTGAATCAGGTCGATATGCCGCCCCTCCACCTTTTCCATCAGCTCCGGTGACAGGGGCACACCCGCCCGATAACCCACCAGCTTCGTCATGTCGATGCTGGGATAGCGCAGCACGGAAAAGGGGTAGGCGCCATCGTCGGCATCGGGATAATAGGGTGTCACCACCGTGGCGTCGCCATAGGTGCGCTGTATGATGGCGGCATAATTGGTCACTGCGTTGGCCACGCCGTCGATCACCGGCGGGAATGAATCGTTGATCAGGCAAATACTGCGTTTTTCTGCCATAAAGCAGCTCCTTTCCGGGATGATCCCGGCATTGGGCCGGGATCATGATTATATCCTATTTCCGCCGTGATTGCAACGCATTCCCCGCTTTGCGATTGTATTCCTCCGAAAAAACTGCTATAATGGTTGTATATTGATCGTAAAGGGGGCGTGCGCCATGGCCGATCTCAATACCGATGTGCAGCATATCAAGGGCGTTGGCGATGCCCGTGCCAGAGCACTGGAAAAGCTGGGCATCCGCACCCTGCGGGATCTGATATCCTTCTTTCCCCGCCGGTATGAGGACCGCAGCGTCCTCTATCCCATCGCCCAGCTGCCCGTGGGGGAAACCGCCTGCTGCTGCGCCATGATCGCCGCGGCGCCCACCAGCCGCCGCATCACCGGGGGACGCACGGTTGTCAAGGTCCGTGCCGTGGACGCCACCGGTGTGCTGGACGTCACCTTTTTCAATCAGGCCTACCGCCAGCAGAGCCTTTCTGCCGGCCAGAGCTTTGTTTTCTGCGGCAAGGTCGAGGGCAACCTGCTGCGCCGCCAGATGACCAATCCCCTGATGGAGCCGGAAGGAATGCATCAGCTGACCGGGCGCATCATGCCGGTCTATCCGCTGACAAAGGGTGTCAGCCAGCTGCTGCTGCAAAAGGCGGTACGTCAGGGATTGGACGAGTGCTGCCGCCTGCTGCCGGACGTACTGCCGGATGACATTCGCATGGCCCACAGGTTGTGCTATATCAACTATGCCTATGAAAACATTCATTTCCCCGCCAGCTTCGAAGCGCTGGAGCAGGCCCACCGCCGTCTGGCCTTCGAGGAGCTGTTTTTGCTCAAATGCGGACTGCATCTGCTGCGCAGCCGGCGGCTGGATGTGCCCGGCCCCCACTGCCGCGCCGTGCCGCTCCGCGCTTTTTATGACGCCCTCCCCTTCTCCCTGACCGGCGCGCAGCAAAAGGCCATTGCCGATGCGGTATCGGACATGACCGCCGGTCGTCCCATGAGCCGTCTGTGTCAGGGAGATGTGGGCAGCGGCAAGACCATGGTGGCTGCCGCCTGCATCTGGTTTGCCGCCCAATCCGGCTGGCAGTCGGCCCTGATGGCGCCCACGGAGATTCTGGCCCGGCAGCACTATGAAAATCTTGCTCCCCTGTTTGCCCGCTTTGGTCTCCGCTGCGCGCTGCTGACCGGCTCTACCCGCACCCGGGAGCGCCGCGCCATTCTGGATGGATTGACCGATGGAACCGTCACGCTGTGCATCGGCACCCACGCCCTGCTGACAGCGGATGTGCAGTATCAAAGGCTTGGCCTTGTGGTCACGGATGAGCAGCACCGCTTTGGTGTGGCGCAGCGCAGCGCGCTGGGGCAAAAGGCGGAAAATCCCCATATGCTGGTGCTCTCCGCCACCCCCATTCCCCGCACGCTGGCTCTCATCATTTACGGGGATCTGGATGTGTCCGTCATCGACGAGCTGCCGCCCGGCCGGCAAAAGGTAGACACCTTCTGTGTGGACGAGCACTACCGCCTGCGGCTCAACGCCTTTATCCGCAAGCAGGCCGCCGAGGGACATCAGACGTTCATTATCTGCCCCCTTGTAGGAGAGGGGGACGATCTGCCGGATGAGCAAAAGGCCGTCACGGCCTATGCCCGCCAGCTGCAAACAGAGATCTTTCCCGACCTGCGTATCGCCGCCCTTCACGGCCGCATGAAGCCCCGTGAAAAGGAGGCCGTCATGGCGGCCTTTGCCGCGGGTCAGGCGGACATTCTGGTGTCCACCACGGTGGTGGAGGTAGGCGTGGATGTGCCCAACGCCACGCTGATGGTGGTGGAAAACGCCGAGTGCTTCGGCCTGAGCCAGCTGCACCAGCTGCGTGGCCGCGTAGGCCGCGGCAGCGCCAAAAGCTATTGCATTCTGGTCTCTCAGGGCGGCAGCGATGAAACAAAGCGCCGTCTGAAGGCTCTCACCGCCACCAACGACGGCTTCAAGATCGCTGAAGAGGACCTGAAGCTGCGCGGACCCGGCGACTTCTTCGGCCGGCGGCAGCACGGCCTGCCCGCCTTGCAAATTGCCGACCTCAGCTGCGATATGCGCCTGCTGAACGAGGCCCAATCCGCCGCCGAGCAGCTGCTGGCGCAGGACGATCAGCTTACCGCCCCGGAGCACCGGGAGCTGAAAGCGCGTATTGACACGCTGTTTGAGGTAAATGCAGAGGGGTTAAACTGAGGACGCGTGTCCCGCAATCCGCCCGGTAAAGCTGCGATACAGACGCCCCCCTGCAAAACAGTATAGCAGCGGCGCCGTCCCGTTGGGACGGCGCCGCTTTGCCATCTTCTCAATTGGCAAGGATAAATACGCCTGACAGCGCGTCCTTCCGGTGCATTTCCGCCCGTCAAAACCGCATCTACCCTTGCCAACTGATGGTATCGTTTATTCTTCTCCTCTTCGGAACCGCTCCACCATCTCCGCCGTCAGGCTCACCTCGCCATCCCGGCTGGGGATCTCCTCCCGGCGCAGCCACACGCCCTCGCACAGCTCGTTGTGATCCAACGTGATCTCCGCATCGCCGTCCAGCTCGCAGTAAAACCCTGCCAGCAGCGTGTCGGTAAAGGCCCACGGCTGATTTTTATAGTACCGCAGGTTCTTCACCCGCAGCCCCACCTCCTCCATGACCTCCCGGCGCACGGTGTCCTCCAGCGTTTCCCCGATTTCCACAAAGCCGGCGATCAGCGCGTAGTTCTGGAAGGGGCGGTTGGCATAGCGCGCCAGCAGCAGCCTGTCCCCATCCGTCACCGCCACGATCACCGCCGGGCAGATTTTCGGATACTCCGTCTGGCCGCACTCCGGGCACACCATGGCCCGTTCCGTCTCGCTGGGCGCCATCTTGTGGCCGCAGTGTCCGCAATACTGCCGTGCGCCATACCACCGATGCAGCTGCACGGCGGTAATGGCGGCAAATGCCACCTCCATGGGCCGCACCGTGCGGATATCCTTCACATTTACATATTCCATACCTGCCGGAACATTCTCCGGTGTCCGGGCCAGATAACAGTCCACCCCGTCCAGTGAAAACACATGCAGCGCATCGTCCGTGGGAATTCCGCCGCCGAAGCGGGGCAGCGCCCACTCCTCGCCCGCACGCTGCAGCAGCATCTTTCCCCTGCGGACACACAGGGCAATGTCCTCTCCCGATGCCTTTCCGATCACATATGTTCTGTCCAGCCGATGGGGCGCAATATCCTGAATCATATCCCAAATCCTTCTTTCCTTGTGAAATACTGCTTTGATGGTATCATACCACAGCCCAAAATGCAACCTTGCGGCCTTCTCCCGTCCATGCTATACTAGGGAAAAATCCAGTGAAAGGGGCCGTCCCCATGACCAAACAGGAGCTTTTGCAAAAGGCGGACAGTCTGCCGCTGTCGCCCGGCGTATATATCATGATGGATAAGACCGGCCTTGTCATCTATGTGGGCAAGGCCAAGAAGCTGAAAAACCGTGTCAGCCAGTATTTTCAGTCTGGCAGCGGCCACAACGAAAAGACCCGCATGATGGTCTCGCAGGTGGATCACTTTGACACCATTGTGGTGCGCACGGAGTTTGAGGCCCTGATTCTGGAAAACTCCCTGATCAAACGCCATCAACCTCGGTATAACATTCTTCTGAAGGACGACAAGGGGTATCCCTTTGTGCGGCTGGACAGCAGATCCTCCTATCCCCGCTTCACCATGGTCAACAAACCCGCCGAGGATGGCGCTGACTATTTCGGTCCCTTTGGCGGCCGCCATGAGACCCGCATGGCGCTGCAGGCCCTGTGCGCCGCTCTGAAGCTGCCCACCTGCACCCGCCGCTTTCCCCGCGACATCGGCAATGAGCGTCCCTGCCTGAACTTCCACATTGGCAAATGCGACGGCTTCTGCTCTCCCGGCGGGCCGGGCCAGGCAGAATATCATGCCCGCATGACGCAGGCAGCGGAGCTGCTGGGCGGTAAACTGCGGCAGGTAACGGCCGCGCTGCGGCAGGACATGGAATCGGCGGCCGAGGCGCTGGAATTTGAAAAGGCCGCCGCCCTGCGTGACCGGCTGCAAGCCCTGCAGGTGCTGGGCAAGCAGCAGCAGGTCATTGCCGGCGTCTGCGCCGATACCGATGTCTGGGGTATATATACCGGCCCGGTGCGCTGCGGTGCGGCGGTGCTGCATATCGAAAACGGCGATCTTCTGGGCCGCCAGACGGAAATTTTCCCCACCGCTGCCGACCAGTCGGTGCCGGAGGTGCTCTCCGCCGTGCTGAGTCAGTACTATCTGAACAAGGCCGTGCTGCCCCGCGAGATCCTGCTGCCCTGTCTTTTTGAGGGCAGCGAATCCTTTGCCGAATTGCTGACCACGCAGGCCGGTCACAAGGTGGCGCTCAGGGTACCCCAGCGGGGCGAACGCTCCCAGCTGGTGGACATGGCCGCCCGGAACGCCCGCGAAGAAGCCGAGCGCGTCACCACCGAGTCCGAGCGGGTCTCCCGCACTCTCTCCGATCTTCAGGCGCTGGCCCGGCTGCCCCGTCTCCCCCGCCGCATGGAGAGTTATGATATCTCCAACATGGGCAGCGACGATATGGTGGCCTCCATGGTGGTGTTTGTGGACGGCAAACCCCTGAAGCGGGATTACCGCAAATTCTCCATCCGCACGCTCACCGCGCCGGACGACTATGCCGCTATGCAGGAGGTGCTGATGCGGCGCTTTTCCCATGCGGAGGATGAAAAATTTCCGCCCCTGCCCGATCTGCTGCTGATCGATGGCGGACTGGGCCATGTCCATGCGGCGCTGGCCGCTATGGCGGCCTCCGGCATTTCTCTCCCGGTGCTGGGCATGGTGAAGGACGACCGCCATCGTACCCGCGCCCTCATCACCGCCAACGGTGACGAGCTGGGTATTCAGCAGTCGCCCCACATCTTCACTATGATCGGCCGCATACAGGAGGAGGTGCACCGCTTTGCCATCACCTTCCAGCGGCAAAAGCACCGCAAACGCACCTATCGCAGCAAGCTGGACGGCATCCCCGGCGTAGGCGAGGTGCGCCGTCAGGCGCTGATGAAGCGTTTCGGCTCCATTCGGGCCATCGAGTCGGCCTCGCTCTCACAGCTGCAAACCGTGCTGCCTGCCAATGCCGCGCACGCCGTCTATGACCGTTTTCATCCTGCGGACGTTGTTATTTCGCCGCAATGACCTCGATCTCCACCAGCGCACCGCCGGGCAGCGCCGCCACCTGAAATGCGCTGCGTGCGGGATAGTCGCCGCCGAAATGCAGCTTGTACACGTCATTCATGGCGCCGAAGTCCTTGATATCCGCCAGAAACACCGTAGTTTTGACCACGTCATCCATGGTCAGGCCGTCCGCCGCCAGCATAGTGGCCACATTTTTCAACGCCTGCTCCGTCTGGGCGGCGACGCCCTCCTTCATCTGGCCGGCCGCGGGGTCAATGCCCACCTGTCCGGACACGAAAACAAAGCCGTTGGCCTCCACAGCAGGGGAATAGGGGCCGATGGGTTTGGCGCCATTGGCGGAAAAAATTGCTTTCTTCATGATTGATCCATCCTTTCTTATTGTGTGCCGCCGGGGCGGCAAAATCACAACGCGCGGCGTCCCTGTGGACGCCGCGCGTTATTGCTGCATTGGCTGCGCCCGTTATCTCACCAACAGGTGCAGCGCGTACAGGCCGATGCCGATGGCAAACACCGTAGCCATGGCCGCCTGCGCGGCTTTGGTCGTCCGCTCGGCCCGCTTTTCCATAAACTTGGTGGGCCATACGCCGATCAGCACCGCGATCATCATGCGCGCCGGATCGGAGAAATAGTGGTCGGATACCACAAATACCATCCACGCCATCAGAGCGCCCAGAATGCAGCCGCCGATCACATTGTACGTCAGCCACCGCTTCCGGCTCAACTGATTCATGCGATAGCTGTACTCCGTCTGAAACGGATAATCGCCGATTTTCTGATCATCCCACACGACCATCCGCACCACGCTCCTTTCTCCTGCAATCCAAAGGCTTACGCACCCAGATAGGTCTCCTTGACGATGGGGTTGCTGAGCATCTCTTTGGCCGAGCCGCTCAGGCGCACCTCGCCGATCTCATACAGATACGCGCGGTCGGAATACTTCAGCGCCATCATGGCATTCTGCTCCACCAGCAGGATGGTCTTGCCGGCCTTGTGCATCTCCTCGATCACGTGGAAGATCTCCTCCACGATCATGGGAGCCAGACCCATGGACGGTTCGTCCATCATGATCAGGTCGCCGCCGGTGACCATGGCGCGGCCCACGGCCAGCATCTGCTGTTCGCCGCCGGACAGCGTCAGCGCGGACTGGTTCATGCGCTCCTTCAGGCGGGGAAAGCGGTCAAACACGCTGTCGATATCACGCTTGATGCCGGCCTTGTCCTTGCGCAGGCTGGCCGCCATCTTCAGGTTGCCCATCACCGTCAGGTTGGTAAACACGCGTCGGCCCTCCGGCACATGGGTAACGCCCAGACCCACGATCTTATCGGGCGCCGTGTGGCAGATATTCTGTCCCTTGAACAGGATCTCGCCGTGGCGTGCCCGCTCCAGGCCGGAGATGGTGCGCAGTGTCGTGGTCTTTCCGGCGCCGTTGGAACCGATCAGCGCCACGATCTCGCCCTCGTCCACATAAAAGTTTACGCCCTTCAGCGCCTTGATAGCGCCGTAGTTGACATACAGATCCTTGACATCAAGCATGCGCATCAGGATCACCTCCCAAGTAAGCTGCGATCACCAGCGGATCGTTCTGGACATGCTCCGGAGTTCCCTCGGAGATGGTCTTGCCGAAATCGATCACCTTGATCTTCTGTGCGATACTCATGACCAGCTTCATGTGGTGCTCGATCATCAGGATCGTCTGATTCATTTCCGTATGTACCCGCTTGATCAGCGAGATGACCTCATCGATCTCGCCGGGGCCCATGCCGGCCGCCGGCTCATCCAGCAGCAGCAGCTTGGGGTTGGTAGCCAGTGCGCGCACGATCTCCAGCTTGCGCTGTTCGCCGTAGGGCAGCTGGGTCGCAAACAGGTCCTTCTTGTCGGCCAGTCCGAACAGGTCCAGCAGCTCCATGGACTCCTTGGTGATGCGATCCTCTTCCTTTTTGTACTTGCCAGTGCGGAACACCATGTCCATATAGCCGTAGCTGCAATCCATGGTGTGTGCCATCTTCACGTTGTCCAGCACGGTGCTGCCGCTGAAGAGGCGGATATTCTGGAAGGTACGGGACACGCCGGCCTTGGCAAACTCATAGGGTTTTCTGGCCGTCATCCGCTCGCCGTCCACATAGATCTCGCCCTGCGTGGGGTAATAGATACCGGTCAGCATGTTGAACACGGTGGTCTTGCCCGCGCCATTGGGCCCGATGATGGCAAACAGATCGCCCTTGTTCATCTCCAGGCTGAAATCGTCCACCGCGATAAGGCCGCCGAAATTGATGGTGATATGATCAACTTTCAATACGCTCATTTCGCAGCCTCCTCTTTCACTTTCTTCTCCTTCCGGGTAAACAGGCCCTTCACCCAATTGGTAAAGGTCTTGACAGTGAACACCCGGATGCCGCCGGTCTTAAGCTTGAGGAACGCAAACTCGCGTCCGCCGAACAGGCCGGTGGGACGGAACAGGATGATGCACAGCAGCAGTGCGCCGTAGATAACCAGACGCCAGTCGTTGAGGAAACGCAGCAGCTCCGGCAGGATGGTCAGGGTCAGCGCACCCAGCATAGCGCCGGAAATGCTGCCCACGCCGCCGGCATACAGGTATACCAGGAAGTCGGAGGACTTGGCATAGCTGAATACGTCGGGGTGAATGTAGCTGAGCAGATGGGCATACAGGCTGCCGGCCACACCCGCGATAAACGCGGAGGAGGCAAAGGCGATGGCCTTATAGCGGAAGCAGTTGATGCCCATGGCGTCTGCCGCGATCTCGTTATCACGGATAGCCAAGCAGGCCCGGCCATAAGAGGAATCCATGTAGTTGCGGCAGAAATAGATGGCCAGCAGGGTGAACAGGAACACCCAGAAGAAGTTGGCCAGCTTGGGAATACCGGTCAGGCCGAATGCACCGCCGGCGATGCCGGAAGGCACCACACGCCAGATGGCGCGGATCACTTCGCAGAAACCCAGCGTCACGATGGCCAGATAGTCGCCGCGCAGACGCAGCGCGGGGATGCCGATCAGCAGGCCGCAGATTGCGGACATAGCGGCGCCGAACAGCGTTGCCACCAGAAATACCACCACCTGCATCACAGGGGACATGCCGCTGACATTCAGGAAGTTGGTGGTCAGCATGGCGGAACAGTAGGCGCCCACAGACATGAAACCCGCCTGTCCCAAGGAGCTCAGGCCCGTCATACCGTTCAGGATATTCAGGGACTCAGCCATGATGATATAGATGCATGCCAGCATCAGCACCTGCATGACATAGGAGTTGACAATGCCAAAGTTATGCAGCAACGTCAGAACAAGGAATACGATCACATAGACGGGATATTCGATGTTCCTTTTCAAAACAGTAATCATTTTTCCCATATGTTACACCTTCTCTGTCATGGGCTTGCCCAGCAGACCCTCGGGCTTGAGCAGCAGGATGAGGACCAGAACCAGGAAGCAGAAGCCATAGGCGAAGTCGGACCAGACGGAGGTCACCAGAATCTCCACCACGCCGATGATAAAGCCGCCCAGCACTGCGCCGCGGATATCGCCGATACCGCCGCAGACGGCGGCGATAAACGCCTTGTTGCCCAGCGTCACCGCCATGGTAGGCTGCAGCACGGGATAGGAAGTGGCGTAGAAGGAGCCGGAAACAGCCGCCAGGAACGCACCGATAAAGAAGGTAACAGAAATCACGCGGTTTATGTTAACGCCCATCAGGGATGCGGCGTCTTTGTCGTTGGAAACTGCGCGCATATGCATGCCGACCTTGGTTTTCTGCACGACCACCCACAGAATGAGCATGATCAGAACAGACAAGGTAATCGTTACGATACGGGTAAAGCTGATCTTAACGGGGCCCAGCTGGATCACGAAGTCCTCGATCAGCTGGGGGAAGTTGCGGGGAGTGGGGCCGATAAACGGCAGAGCGCGGAACAGATTCTGCGTAAAGATGGAAACGCCGATTGCAGAGATCATACACATGATGGTGGGGCGGCTGCGCAGGGGGCGATATGCGACGCGCTCAATGCCGACGCCCACCATACCGATCACACTGGAACCCACCATAACCAGCAGCAGCGCCACAGCGGGGCCTACCAGCTCGCCGCCGAAGCAAACGCTGACCAGGAAGTAAACGATGTAGCAGCCCATCATCAAAAAGTCGCAATGGGCCATGTTGATCATCTTAATGATACCGAAAACCATCGTATAGCCGATCGCCAGCAGGGCGTAGATACTGCCCAGCTGCAGACCGTATACCAATAATTGCAAAAAGTTTTCCACGGGAATTCCTCCATCATCTCAGGAACCGGCAGCCACGGGTGCGCCCGAAGGCGCACCCGCTGCCGGCGGGAATGTAAGCTCTTTCTCTCTCAGTCGAGCTCCTTACTCAGCGCTGGCGCTGTCGAAGTACACACGCTTGCCGCCCTCGATCTTCACAATGGCGCAGGCCTTCACGGGGTTGCGGTTTTCATCGAAGGTGAGGTGGCCGGTGGGCAGATCCATGTCAGTGGCAGCCATGGCGGCAGCCAGAGTAGCGCCGTCAACGCTCTGGCAGGTCTGAATGGCATTGAGCACGATCTTGGCCGCCTCATACATCATGGCGGAGGCGAAGCCCGGCTCGAAGTCATTCAGGGCCACGAAGGAATCATAGAAATCCTTGGCGGTTTCGATACCGTTGGAGTAGCCGGAGGTATACAGGGTGCCCTCGCACAGATCGGCGCCGATCAGCTCAGGCAGGAAGTCATAGTCCCAGGAGTCGCAGCCCAGCAGCTGGCAGTCGATGCCCATCTTGCGGGCCTGCTGCACGATCATGGGAACCATGTTGTTCTGGTTGGGGATAAAGAAGCAGTCGGGCTTGGCGTTCATGATCGCGGTCAGCTGGGCGCTGTAGTCCTTGACCTCGGTGCCCGCGAAAGCCTCGTTGGCAACGATGGTGCCGCCGGCAGCCTCAAAGCTGTCGCGGAAAGCTTCCATCAGGCCGGTGGAATACGCATCGGCGTTGTTGTACAGGATGGCAGCGGTCTTAGCGCCGCACTTGTCAATGGCGTACTGTGCCATCACCTTGCCCTGGAAGGGGTCGATGAAGCAGGAACGGAAGCAGTATTCGCCGATCTGGGTCACCTTGACGTTGGTGGCGCAGTTGGAGATGCAGGGCACGCCGGCAGTCTGTGCCACCTCATAGGCGGACAGACAGTCAGAGGAGTTGTTGGGGCCGAGAACCGCAACAACCTGGTCCTGGTTGATAAACTTCTGGATCACGTTAACAGCCTGCTCAGGCTTTGCCTCGGTGTCGCCGAATACGAATTCGATCTTCACCGTCTTGTCGCCGACCTTCAGGCCGCCGTCAGCATCCAGCTCCTGCTGGATCAGTGCGATAGCGCCCTTGATGTTGTCGCCGTCCAGCGCCTGCTCGCCGGTCATGGTACCCATAACACCGATCTTGATGGTGTCGGGCACGCCGGCATCGGAGCCGTCGCTGTTAGCGCCGTTGCCGCCGCCGCAGGCAACGAGGGTGAACATCATGGCCAAAGCCAATAACAGGGACAGGAATCTCTTCATCTTTGTTTCCTCCTAAATTTTTTATAAAAAGCGAAATCACTTTCGCTTTTCAACAAGGGGTTTTGAATTCGAGTATGCGCGTTTTGACTGCGTTGGTTTCCTGTGCTATCAGGCGGACGGTTTTGCGCCGTCCGCCGTATTCCGTTCTATCCTTTTGCGGCGTTTCCGCCGCGGTCATTCATAGTTGAAAGATTTTTTTGTATTCCAGCAGCAGCGGCAGATTAACGCCGGCGCCGCCGCAGGCCACCACTATCACATTCTGATACGGCGCCACGATCTCCGGCCTTTCATAGGCCACCGACATCGAAGCTCCGCAGGCCAGCTCCACCAGAATCCTGAAATCCTCCACAAATTCCATGACGCCGTTGGCCGCCTGTGCGTCCGTGACCAGATGGGAGATAATGCGGTGGGTCTCGGCATAGTCCATCGACTGCTGCGATACCCGTTTGCCCGCCAGTGTGCCCGCCAGCGTGTCGATCCGTTCCAGATCCACCGGGTATCCGGCCTCCAGCGCCTTGTGGAACTTGGGAGCGCCCTCCACCTCCACGGCGATCACGGGAACATCGCCCCAGCCGTGACGATCCATGCCCTGGATCACGCCGTTGAGCAGGCCGCCTCCGCCCACCGAAAGCACGATGGCGTCCGGCTTGTCCGTCTGTTCGACCAGCTCATCCACCAGCGTGGAATGACCGGCCCACAGCAGCGGATGATCAAAGGGATGCACAAACACAGCCTCCGGATCGCTCTCCACGATCTCCATGGCCCGCTGCTGCGCATCGTCATAGATCCGGCCGCATTTCACGACCTGCGCGCCTTCCCGGCGGATCACACCGGCCATATAGTCGCTGGTGCTGCCGGGTATCACAATGGTGCTCTCCATGCCCAGCTCTCTGGCACAATAGGCCACCGCATGCCCGGCGTTTCCGCCGCTGGGGCATACCAGGCGCTTCGCGCCCTTTGCCCTCTGCTCCTCGCAGAACCGGGAGATCCCCCGGATCTTAAAGGAGCCGTCCGGCTGGCAGCATTCCAGCTTGACCTGAAAGTTCTTGCCGCACCGCTCGTTGATCCGTGTCAGGGACTTAAGTGGCGTCCTGACATACAGGCTCATCAGTTGGCCTTATAGCGGCGGATCTTGCTGGTGGTATAGCCCGCCTTCACCAAGCCGGTGGCAATGATCAGTGCGCTGACCACGCCGTCCAGAACGGGAACGCCCAGCTCGGCGGACATCTTCTCGGACATACCGGCGAAACCGGCGCAGCCCAGCACGATGACCTCGGCCAGATCCTCCTCCATGGCGATCTGTGCGGCGTTCAGGTAGGGGCCCTCCACCGTAGGATCGTCAAAGTCGTCCTTGGGGCCGCGCACGCTGGCGCAGTCGTTGTCCAGACCGTACTTGTGGATCAGGGCGCGCTTGTTGGGGATGGAGTGCTTGCCGGCGCTGACCACGGAAAAAGAGTGGCCCAGCATGGTTGCCAGCTTCATGGAAGCCTCGCCGATACCCACAACAGGCTTGTCGGTGATCTGCTTGAGCAGATCCAGATTGGGATCACAGTGGCATGCCACGATGAAGGCATCGTATTCCGCCTCGTTCTCCTTGACGATCTGCATCATACCGGGCGCGGCAAGGGCCTGATCGGTATAGTAATCAATGTACTCGGGAGCGTTGGGGGTGGGAACCGTCTTGACCTCGAAATCGCCGTTGGCATAGATCTCGGCCACGTTCTGGATCGCAGCGCTCATTTCCACGCTGCTGTTGGGATTAATGATCAGAATTTTCATATCGAACCTCTTCAGATACAGCTCATCCGGCAAAGATCTCCCGACCTTTGCCGGATAGAGCCAAATAGACACGAATCGTTTGGTAAACGCTTATTCCGGCTTGCCCTTCTTGGTGTTGTAATAGAAGTTCTCCGGATAGCTGTAGGCCTCATGGAACACGTCCACGGGAGCCAGCGCTTCCACATCCAGCAGCTCAGTGATGAACACCTGCATGCAGCCCTTGACCAGCGTGCCCTCGACCAGATGGCCGGTAATGGTGGGAGCATCCCAGCCGCCGCCGGCCACGAAGTGCATGGCCACGAAAGGCTCGGTCTCATCGCTGCCGCGGATGGGGCGCTGGCCGATCATGCCGCCGATAGAGGTCAGCATGGTCAGGTTGGTGTTGACAGCCACACCCTCGCGGTGCCAGTTGTCAGGATCCTTGTAATCGGGGATCCACACATAGTACTTGCAGGGCTGGAAGCCGCCCATGAACGTGGCGTGGACCTTGCCGAAGCGGATGTTGTTCTCCTTGGCAAAGCGGGCGATGGCCAAAGAGGGATCCGCACCGGTCATCATACGCACCAGGAACTCACGGCCGCGGCGCATTTCACAGCAATGATACTCATCAGGGGTGGTGGCATCCAGCTGCCACGCGGGCAGCTTCACGTTTTCCAGATCGTTCTGGATGCTCTGGGCATCCTTCATCACATTTTCCACTGTATGGTCCTCTCTTATTTCAAGATAGTCGTTACGGATTAGTCCTGAGGCTTGCCCTGCTTGGTGTTGTAGTAGAAGTTCTCGGGATAGCCGTACTCAGGATCATGCACCACATCGATGGGAGCCAGAACGTCCACATCCAGCAGCTCAGTGATGAACACCTGCATGCAGCCCTTGACCAGCGTGCCCTCGACCAGATGGCCGGTAATGGTGGGAGCATCCCAGCCGCCGCCGGCCACGAAGTGCATGGCCACGAAAGGCTCGGTCTCATCGCTGCCGCGGATGGGGCGCTGGCCGATCATGCCGCCGATAGAGGTCAGCATGGTCAGGTTGGTGTTGACAGCCACACCCTCGCGGTGCCAGTTGTCAGGATCCTTGTAATCGGGGATCCACACATAGTACTTGCAGGGCTGGAAGCCGCCCATGAACGTGGCGTGGACCTTGCCGAAACGGATGTTGTTCTCCTTGGCGAAACGGGCGATGGCCAGAGAGGGATCCGCACCGGTCATCATACGCACCAGGAACTCACGGCCGCGGCGCATCTCACAGCAATGGTACTCATCGGGAGTCTTGGCGTCCAGCTGCCATGCGGGGAACTTGATGTTAGAAGTATCGATCATGTTGATTTCCTCCAGTTTTCTCAAAATATCTTTGTTTCTTGCCTGAGATCCACGCACATCGGCACGCGCCCGGACGCCTCCGTAAAGCTCCCATTCTCCGTCTGCGTCCCGCTGGGTTTATGCCTTTATACGTTTTTCATATAATAGCGCTTCAGCTTCCCTTGTCCGGGGGACAGTGCCCACCGGCCGCCGGCCGCCAAAGGCGCGTATTACCATCGTCAACTTCCCTCCGTGTATCGAAACCGACTTTAAACTATCGATACTTTTAACCTGCAAAATACCCAATACTCTTTTTTATGAAGTCATATGTGGTTTTAATGACCTCTATTGCGATTGCGGTATATGCAAAGTATGGAAGTTTTTTCTTGTTTTTTGTCAGCATCGTCAAAAGAGGATCGTCACTCTTCTTTTGCCTTTGTTCACTCTGCCGCCATAGTAGGGTTCTTTCTCTACCCGGAGGACCACCCCCATATGGCAAAACATAGGACTGCTATCAACGCGTCCTCCCATTGTAAACAAATTGTGCGCCTGCTGTGCACCATTTAACTTTCTCTTTATGGCGGCTGTCTCTTTTTTACTACTGTGCCGTCTGCTCCGGAACGCTGTATTTACAGGCATTTCCATTGACTCCAGAGATCGTTTCTCGGTACATCTGCCCAAAGGTTTTCCAGTTCTTTCCTTCGTCTGGTACTATTATGACATATTTCTGCCGATTTCGCCATATGCAATTCGATATGGCAACCATTGACGCAAAATATATACCAGCCTTTTCTTCCCGTTTTTATCTCTACCATCTCCTCTCCCCGCCTGTTTTTCCTCTCAGCATTCCATCCCTGCTCCGCATTTTTTTCCGCAGTCCCGTCGCAGGCCGAAAAAACACTGTGCCGCGGCCCGGCTATTGATTCAATAAATGATTGTCACTCCCCTCCGTCCCATGCTATAATAGGCACACCACAACTGACAATAGGAGGTTATTCATATGATCTACCGTGATTTTCAGGGCGAGCAGCTTTCCATGTTAGGCTTCGGCACTATGCGTCTGCCCGTGCAGCCGGACGGCAGCATCGACCGCGAGCTGACGCAGTCCATGGTAGACTATGCCATGGCCCACGGCGTAAACTACTATGACACCGCCTGGCCCTACATGCAGAACCTGTCCGAAACCGTGGTGGGCGCCTGTCTGAAAAAGCACCCCCGCGACAGCTTCTATCTGGCCACCAAGTTCCCCGGCCATATGCTGACCGATACCTACGACCCCGCCGACATCTTCGAGCAGCAGCTGCAAAAATGCCAGGTGGACTATTTCGATTTCTACCTACTGCACAACGTCTACGAAAACTCCATCGGCGTATATAACGATCCCCGCTGGGGCATCGTGGACTACTTCGTGGAGCAGAAGAAAAAGGGCCGTATCCGTCACCTTGGCTTTTCCTCCCACGCAGATCTGCCCTGCCTGACGGATTTTCTGGACCGGTATGGCGACGTGCTGGAGTTCTGCCAGCTGCAATTCAACTATCTGGACTGGACACTGCAGCACGGCCGGGAAAAATACGCGCTTCTGCAGGAACGCGGCATCCCCCTGTGGGTCATGGAACCCGTTCGCGGCGGCAAGCTGACCGCGCTGGCGCCGGAGGAAGAACAGCGTCTCCATGCCATCCGTCCCGATGCCAGCATCGCCTCCTTTGGTTTCCGCTGGCTCCAGCAGTTTGACAACATCGCCATGGTGCTCTCCGGCATGTCCAACATGGAGCAGATGGCAGATAACATCTGCACCTTCGATCGCCTCGACCCCCTGTCCGAAGCGGAGCAGACCATTCTCATGGAGGCGGCGGAACGCATGAAGAACGCCATCCCCTGCACCGCCTGCCGCTATTGCTGCGACGGCTGTCCCATGGGATTGAACATCCCCGACCTGCTGCACAAGTATAACCAGCTGCGGGTGGGCAGCGGCTCCTCCGTCAAAATGCAACTGGACGCCCTGCCGCAGGAAAAGTGGCCCGCCGCCTGTATCGGCTGCGGCGCCTGCGCCGCGGTCTGTCCCCAGAAGATCGCCATTCCCGACGAGTTGGCCGCCTTTGCCGCCGAACTGGAAAAAATCCCCAGCTGGGCGGAGATCTGCCTGCAGCGCGCCGAAGCCGCCCGCCGGGAGATTGCCAGCCGCCGCGGCTGATACATCCGCCGCCTACGCTTCATAAAACTGACGAGCCGATAGGTCTCCCGGCTTACCGCCGGAAGACCTATCGGCTTAATTCGCAGAAACTGTCGTGCATGTGCCGTCACGCGGCAGTCACAGCTACTGCGAAATGCGCAGAACAAAATCAGAACGGCCCGTAACGCATTGCGTTGGCGATGAAAATGAACACCGCACACAGGATGAAGGTAATGACACCCAGTTTCCACCAGAACTTTAGCCATCTTCCGTAAGGAATATGCGCAATGCCGCAGAAAGCGATTACGGAGCAGGTGGGCCACAGCAGGTTGGACCAGCCATCGCCGAACTGGAAACACAGCACGCCAGTCTGGCGCGTGATGCCGATAATATCTGCCAACGGCGCCATAATCGGCATGGTGGTGGATGCCTGGCCGGATCCGGACGGAATCAGGAAGTTAATCAGCTGTTGAACCACCATCAGTGCCTCCGCACCGATCCAAGTAGGCAGCTTAGCCAGCGGCAAGGAGAGGTAGTAGATAATGGAGTCGATGATATTACCCTCCTGCAGTACCACCAGTACGCCGCGGGACAAGCCAATGATAAAGCAGCCAAACAGACCAATCTTTGCGGATTCTATAAAATTCTCACAAATCTTGTTAGGTCCCATACCGTGAATCACACAGCACACAAGCATCAGGCAGGTGAACAAGGTCACATACTGATAGGTACCCCATCCCAGCCAGATAGAGCCGATAACCATGCCCAGCACCGCCAAGCCGAAGCTGGCAATCGTCAGCATCTCACGCCAAGTCCACTTTGCGTTGTCGATTTCCGCATCGCTCATGGCCATGCCGCCAAAATCAACGTCTGCCACCACGCTCAAGCTTGGATTTTCCTTGATTTTTTTCGCATAGCGCATCACAAACCCGATGGTCACTGCACTCATAACCACTAGAATGATAGCACGGTACCACATGCCGGAGAACATAGGCAATTCAGAAACTGTCTGGGCTATGCCAATGGTAAACGGATTCATGGTCGAGCAATAAAAGCCGGTAAATACCGCCAACTCCACCATGCAAAGACCCACCATTGCGTCATATCCCAATGAGATGGCAATGCCGATAAACGCAGGAATCATTCCATAGGTTGCCTCCACCGTTCCGGACGTTGTGCCAAGAATGATGAAGAAAATCATGAACATGGGAATAATCAGATGCGTTTTATTCTTCAGCTTCTGCCGCAGCATCTTCACCGCTCCCGCCATAGAGCCGGTGGCAAAAATCGTGTTGATGTAGATGAACGCAAAGAAGGTAAAGAACACTGTCTGCGCTGCATTCTCAAATCCTTTGAAAATGCAGGTAATCATTTGAATGGGGTTGACCGGCGTTGATTCCACCTGCGCATAGGTACCGGGAACAACCAGCGTTCTTCCCGTTGCCTCATCCAACGCACGCTCAAAGTTTCCCGCAGGAATGACCCATGTCAGAATCATCGCCATGCAGATTACAAGGAACAACACAAAATATGCATGAGGCTGTGAAAACTTCTTCTTTTTCTTTTCGAGCGTTTTTTCCATTCTCTTTTCTCCTTTTCTTTTTTTCTTTTTTTCACATGCAAGCAGCGTTTTCGCTATTGGCACATATAATCCATAGCGATCTGTGCCATGCACTGCACAGACGGCTTCAGATTTTCATCTCTCCAGCAAAAGCTGCTGTTGTGGTGTGCATTATGACCTACCGGCAACCGATCCCCTGCATCGATCCCCAGATAGTAGAGGCAGCAGGGTGCTTTTTCCCGGTAAAAAGCAAATGTTTCGCTCCCCATCTGAGGATACTGCAACAAATCGATATGATCACTGCCGACTACTTTTGCAGCGCTCTCCACTGCCATTTTAGTCAACCGTTCATCATTATGCACAGCATACATCGTGTTGGTATAGCGCAGCTCGTACTCCGCGCCATACGCTTGGCATAGGCCTTTTAGTATTCCTTCCATCCCCCGGCGAATCAATTCGCGCGTCTCTTCACTAAAGCAGCGCAAAGATCCCGAAATATTCACCTCATCCGGGATCGTATTGTAGACCGTTCCTCCCTGAATCGTACTGAACCCCAGCACCGCAATATCCGTTGGAGCCGCCATTCTCGCTACGATCGCCTGCGAATCTGTGATAAACTGCGCCGCAATGTTAACCGGGTCAACTGCTAGATGCGGTGTGGAGGAATGTCCTCCGCGTCCTCGGATTTTGAGCCACAGAGCGTCAGATGCCGACATGAAATCACCCACTCTGGTGGCAAACACTCCTTCCTTTACCGTTCCAAACAGATGGCATCCAAACACGGCCTCCACGTCATCCAGAAAACCCGCCTTGACGAAGTCCTTTGCGCCACCGCCATCCTCTTCGCCGGCCTCAAAGGCGATCTTGATCGTGCCTGAAAATTGATCTTTCAGCTCGTTCAGAATTCTGACCGTACCCAGCATACTGGCAATATGTCCATCATGTGCGCACGCATGCATTACGCCCGGGGTCTCAGAACACAATTCATGAGATTCATCCTCTTGAATCGGCAACGCATCCATGTCTGCCCGCAGCATGATTGTTTTACCCAATCCACTTCCGCTTCCTTTGATATAAGCTGCCACATTGGTTTCATTGCCGCAGTGCGCCTGATAGGGGACACCCATCCTCTCCAGTTCTTCCATGACACGCCTTGATGTTCTGATTTCTTTCCAAGACAATTCCGGATTTCTATGGAATTCATGCCGTAGCTCTCGCACATAGGGGTAATACTTTTCAGCTAATTCTGCGATTCTTTCTTTATCCATTTTCTTTTCTCCATGCTTTCTCTTTTCTTGCATCTCATCTTTTGCGATTGCACGCCGCTTTTCCTGCACCTCCTCTTCTCTGTGCTTTCCGCTTTTTCTCTCAAAGTCAAATTGTCAACTTTTCGCTATCGATACTTTCTCTGTATACCATCGATACTTTTGTCGTACATCACACCCCTTAAAATTTTTACTGCCATATATTCTTCTTTATGATACCCATTACGTTTGCTGTATGGTAATATTATAAAAAGTTTCCGGTCCTTGTTTGTCGCTAGTTCTAGGTGCTCAATTGTAGGGCAATTTACCGATTTAACCGCATCGTAGGAATGTTTATTTGTGCATTTTTTATTTATTAACTCAGTTATAGCATACCCTCCGCCCTATCGCCATATCGTTTTCCATATGTCTGCAATAAATTATTAATATACACAGTCTCTATCAGTACCGTCACTCATCCTTCACCTTTTCCTTTACCACCAACAATCTTACGGGGCCCCTCGCCGCCCCGTCACCATCAGGAGTGCAGCATGAAGAACACCATCCGCGAATTGAATCTGGAGCTGGGATATCCCTCCGTCGATCAGGCGCTGCGCTGGCTGAGCGCCGAGCTGGAGGCCGCCCGCAAAATGAATACGCCCCTTATCAAGCTGATCCACGGCTACGGCTCCTCCGGCAAGGGCGGACGCATCCGCACGGCCAGCCGCCGTCATCTGGAGGAGGCCGCGGCGCAGGGACATATTACCGCCTATCTGCCCGGCGAACGCTTCAGCATCTTTGATGAAACCGCCCGCCGGGCCATGCAGGCTTATCCCCAGCTCCGTTTGGACCGTGATCTGGACCGGGAAAACCGGGGCGTCACCTTTATCTTTTTCCGCAAATTCTGACATCCCCGCTCCGCACGCAAAAAGCAAGGCCTCCGGCGTTAGCCGGAGGCCTTGCTTGTATGGTTTTTTCGGTTTTGCTTACTGCCCATCCTTGATGGCAGCCTGTGCGGCGGCCAGACGAGCGATAGGCACACGGAAGGGGGAGCAGGACACATAGTCCAGACCCACCTTGTGGCAGAATTCCAC
>ERZ773235.901-NODE-901-length-34682-cov-4.544979_pt1 | contig 34682 bp, 29 predicted proteins | sample MGYA00580522_ERZ773235 | MGnify/ENA primary metagenome ERZ773235 (study PRJEB29015, sample SAMEA2737797) | human gut metagenome | biome: human gut; feature: human-associated habitat; material: faeces | place: China | collected 2012 ...
GCCCGCACTTGGTATAGAGAAGCAGGGTTTCGGCGCTTTCTACGGAAGCATCCCCATGACCAACCCATTCCATGCCAGTGTGCGCACTGGCGCGGAATAGTGGACCACTTCGGCTTTTGGAACGATTGCCGGGAGCAATCGCCTTTTGTAGATTTTTCAGCGTTCTCACGAAATGCGCCTTGGAGAAGTCCAACCCAATGGGTACGCCATATCACGCAGTTTCATAGCGCCCAGATAGACGCATTTTCCGCGCCGGAAGTGCCCTAGCACAGACTGCGTCTCTTCTGAGGCCGGGAAGGATTCTTAAGGGAGGGCGGCTTTGCCGACAGCGCCTCCCTTAAGCCGCATTCTTTCATTCTTTCTTGGCGGGACAAGAAAGAATCCCCCGGAGGCACCCAGCCGAAATTTTTAACAGGGATTTAGACAAAACCATCAGGACGGTTTTCACCATAACAAATATTTAACAATCCCAACCCCCCTCTTTTCGGAAATCTCTCTTGCTTTTTTGCGGCAGATTGGCTATACTATATCCAGCGAAATTCGACCCTGTCCGTCTTTGCTTTAGGCGGCGTGATTTACGAAACGGAGGAATTTGTAATGAAAACCCTGAATGCCATCGTAAAGGTTCTGACGGCTCTGGCTGCCGTGGCCGGTGCGGTTTATCTGGTTGCGGCCTATGGGGATAAGATCGTGGCCTGGGCCAAGCGCGTGATCGGCTGCTGCCCCTGGGACGAGGGAATGGAGGAGGAAGCTCCCGCTGCCCCTGAGGCCCCCGCAGAGGAAGCTCCTGCTGCCGAAGAGCCCAAGGCTGAGGAGCCCGCAGAGGCCCCCGAGGTCCACGAGCCCGCTGCAGAATCTAACGAGCCCATTGCCGACGAGGGTGACTTCGAAGGCTGATATTGCGTGACCGAAACCGGCGATCTTGCCCAGATCGCCGGTTTTCCTTATAAAATTATACAAAAAAAGTTATAGGCGGATTTCGCCATTTTTATTGCAGATTCGGCAAAAAATCCTTGAAAAATTTGGAAGTCTGTGCTAGAATGACCTATGAAAACACTATGACAATGGACGCGGAAGGAATATACAAAAAGTATGATTCCAAATTGCAAAACTGCGTGGTGGCAGAAACCGTAGAGGCTCTGAAGAAATCGGCAGCAGCCGCCGACGGTTTGTTCAGAGTTTCTACAACCGTAAAGAAAGGGGCTTTACCTGTGGCATATATGCGATTGGGTGACCTGCTGATCTCGGCAGGCGTCATCCGTCCGGAGCAGCTGAACGATGCCCTGGCCATTCAGAAGAAGACCAGAGAGCGCTTGGGCGACGTGCTCATCAATAACGGCATCATTACAGAGCAGCAGCTCATTGAGGCGCTGCAAATGCAGCTTGGCGTGGACTTTGTGGATCTGACCGCCGTGTCCATCCCCCTGGAGCTGGCCCGGTTCGTGCCCCGGTCCATTGCAAAGAAATATTGCGTCGTCCCCGTGAAGCTCCAGAAGGACGAGCTGTATGTGGCCATGAGCGACCCCCTGAACTTCGAAGCCCAGGAGGAGGTCAAGTCCGCCTCTCACAAGCAGGTGGTGCCCATGATCGCCACCCGCCGGGCCGTGGAGCAGGCCATTGCCACCCTCTATGGCAACGAGGGCACCGCCCGGGCCATTGAGGAGATGAAGCGGGAGGCCGGTTCTAATCAGGCGGATATCGTCCCCGTGCAGATGTCCAAGGCCGTGGACAACGGCGCTGCCGAAGCCCCCACCATCCGCTTTGTCAATTCCGTCATCGAGCGGGCCATTACCGAGCGCGCTTCCGATATCCATCTGGAGCCCCAGGAGGGGGAGATGGTGGTGCGGATGCGCATCGACGGCGTGCTGCGCCGGATCTTTACCGTCCCCGCCAATTTGCAGGCAACGGTCATCGCCCGATTGAAAATTATGGGCGGCATGAACATTGCCGAGCGGAAGATTCCCCAGGACGGCCGGGCCATGGTCACCGCCAAGGATAAGGAAATCGACCTGCGTATTTCCTCCATCCCCACCATTTACGGCGAGAAGATCGTTCTGCGTCTGCTGGACAAGTCCTCCGGCCATATCAACCGGAAGACCATTGGTCTGGAAGGGGAGGACGAGAAGAAATATGACCGCCTGCTGAAAAACAGCTCCGGCGTCATCCTGATCGTGGGCCCCACCGGTTCCGGTAAGTCCACCACCATGTGCGCCATGATCCAGGAGCTGTGCAACGAGCAGACCAACATCATGACCCTGGAAGACCCTGTGGAGTATAATATCCCCGGCGCCAACCAGTGCCAGATCAATGAGAAAACCGGCATGACCTTTGCCGCCGGCCTGCGCTCCATTCTGCGGCAGGACCCGGATGTCATCTCCGTTGGTGAGATTCGGGACGGCGAGACGGCCTCCATTGCCGTCCGGGCTGCCATTACGGGCCACCTGGTCATTTCTACCCTGCATACCAACGACGCCGTCTCCACCATCAGCCGCTTGGTGGATATCGGCGTGGAGCCCTATATGATTTCCAGCGCCCTGCGGGGCGTGGTGTCCCAGCGTCTGGTCCGGAAAATCTGCCCCCAGTGCCGCAAGGCCTATACCCCCACGGAAGAGGAGAAGCGCATGGTGGGCATTGCCGAAAATGAGGACGTGACCTTCTATAAGGGCGAGGGCTGCCAGGAGTGCGGCCGCACGGGCTACCGTGGCCGCCGGGGCGTGTTTGAAATTCTGACCCTGGATGCCGCTCTGCGCCGGGAGGTTGCGAACAATGCCTCCAGCGAGGAGCTGACCAGGACCGCCCTGGAAAACGGCTTCGTCACCATGAAGGACAATTGCCGCCGCCTGGTTCTGGAGGGCGTCACCACCGTGGCCGAGGCTGCCAAGGCAATCAACTCCGCCGCGGAGTAATTTGGAGAACGAACAATGACCGATTTAAACACCCTCATCGCCATGGCCAAGGAGCTGAATGCTTCGGATGTGCATATTGTCTCCGGGCTGCCGGTGCGCTGCCGGGTGGACGGGAGCATCCGGAATCTGACGGAGGAGCTCCTGACCTTTGAAGACTGCGAGAACTACGGCCGCGCCATGGCGGGCCCCCGGTTTTCGGAAATTGAAGAAATGGGCGAATTAGACCTGGCCCAGAGCTTCCCCTGCGGGGCCCGGACCAGAATCAATCTGTTCCGGCAGCAGGGCAGTCTCTCCGCCGCCATCCGTCTGCTGGCAGAGCGAATTCCCGAGCTGGAGGAGCTGAATCTGCCCCCGGTGGTGGCCTCCTTCCCGGACTATCGGTCCGGCATTGTGCTGGTCACCGGCGAGACCGGTTCCGGCAAATCCACAACTCTGGCCGCCATCCTGGACCGTATCAACCATACAAGGTGCGCCCACATCATTACTTTGGAAGACCCCATCGAATATGTGTACCACCCGGATAAATGCATCATCAACCAGCGCCAGATCGGCTCCGATACCCAGAGCTATGCCGACGGCCTGCGCTCCATCCTTCGGGAAGACCCGGATGTGATCCTCATCGGTGAGATGCGGGACCTGAACACCATCGAGACGGCCCTCACCGCCGCCGAGACCGGCCACCTGGTCTTTGCCACCCTGCACACCAATTCCGCCGCCGATTCCATCGACCGTATGGTCAATGTGTTCCCCGAGGGCCAGCAGCGGCAGATAAGATTGCAGCTGTCCACCACCCTGCGGGCCGTGGTGTCCCAGCAGCTTCTGCCCCGGAAGGGCGGGCACGGCCGGGCCGCCGCCTGCGAGATCATGGTGGTCAATGCCGCTCTGAAAAACCTGATCCGGGAGGGCAAGACCCCCCAGATGGACAGCTTTATTACCATGAACAGCCAGAACGGCTCCATCCTCATGGATGCCGCCCTGCAAAAGATGGTCCGGGAGGGGACCATCACCCAGGCCGAGGCCATTCGCTACGCCCGGAACCCGGAAACCGTCCAGTCCATGCGCCGCTATTGAGGTGAATTCCAGAAATGACCACATTCAAATACAAGGGCCTGTCCCCGGACGGCCAGAAGGTCTCCGGTGTCGTCAAGGCCTATAATGAATACGAGGCCGTGACCCAGCTGCGGAGCACCTGCTCCGTCATCACCTCCATCCAGGAGGTCAAGGAAGCCAAGGGTCTGAACCGGAATCTGGGCAAGGTGAAGATCAAGGATAAGGATCTGGCCATGATCTGCTCCCAGTTCTCCATCATCCTCACCTCCGGCCTGCCCATTGTCCGCTGCGTGGAGATGGTTGCCGAGCAGGCAGCCGACAAGCAGCTGCGGGACATTCTCTATCAGGTTGCCGAGGATGTGTCCGGAGGCTATTCTCTGGCTACCAGCTTTGAAAACCACTGCCCGACCCTGCCGGTCACCTTTATTGAGACCATCCGGGCCGGTGAGGAGTCCGGCACCCTGGAGCTGTGCTTCAGCCGGCTCTATACCTATTTTGACAAATCCGCCAAGACCAAGGCAAAGGTTGCCAGCGCCCTGACCTATCCCATTATGGTCATTGTGGTTGCCGTCATCGTCTTCATCATCGTCATGGTGAAGGCCGTCCCCGCCTTTACCACCGCCTTCCGGGACCTGGGCACGGACCTGCCCAGCATTACCAAGGGCATGATCGCCGTCTCGGACTTTATGATTGAAAAATGGTGGGCCATGGCCCTGATCGCCATGGCAATTGCCGCCGCCTGCGTCCTGGTCAAGCGGGACCCCCGGGGCCGGGCCATGCTGGACCGGCGGAAGCTCACCAAGTCCCCCCTGAAAAAGATCCATTCCATGAACGCGGCTTCCCAGCTCGCCTCCACCATGGCCACCATGATCTCTGCGGGCCTGCCCATTGTCAAGGCCCTGGAGGTCACCGCCGGTGTGGTGACCAACGGCCAGGTGGCCGAGGCCATCCGCACCGCCCGCCAGCGGGTGGAGCAGGGCAAGGGCCTCAGCGAGGCCATGCAGGAGAGCCCCTATTTTCCCAAGCTTTTAACGGAGATGACCGGCGTCGGCGAGCAGTCCGGCAACATGGAGCAGACCCTCACCGTGGTCTCCGATTACTTTACCAATGAGGTGAGTCTCGCAACGGACCGGCTCCTGGCGGTTATGGAGCCTGCAATCACCATCGCCCTGGCCGTTGTCACCGTCATATTGCTCCTGGGCGTGTATCTGCCCATGTTCAGCCTGTACGGCAGCATCGGCTAAAAAGCTCCCCTGCAAGGTATAGAGGATGTTGGCCGCTTGCGGCCTACAGACTCTTAATGCACAGCGGGAGCTGGCTCGCGCAGCGAGACTGAGGGGTTATACCACGGGACCCCTCCGGCCCTGCGGGCCACCTCCCCTTGCAGGGGAGGCAAGTACGGTGTTCACCGCCGGGTTTCAACCCATCTGGCGGTCTACATAGATAGAATATCTTCCGCATAGGAAGAAAGGAGAACTGATTTATCATGAAGAAGAATAATAACAAGGGCTTCACTCTGATGGAGATGCTGATCGTTGTCGCCATCATTGCTGTCCTGGTCGCCATTGCAATCCCCGTGTTCACCAACCAGCTGGAGAAGTCCCGCGAGGCTACCGACGCTGCTAACATCCGTTCCGCTTACGCTGAGGTTATGGCTACTGCTCTGACCGATACTGATCGTGCTGACGCTGCCGATAAAGAGGTTACGAATGGCGTTAAGAAGACTGTTAGTGACGGTAAGGCTGTCTGGTCCAAGGATGTTGGCGTTGTTCAGAAGCAGAAGGGCTGGCAGAATACCTCTATTACTGAGATTGCTGGCATTAAGCTGAATGATGCAACCAACCCCATTGCTGCTCAGTCTCTGAAGGGTTGGACTGTTACCTACTCTGAGGATACTGGTAAGTGCGTCATCACCGAGAAGGCTAACTAATTTTTTCCCCGCTCCCCGTCTCCGGTATACAGTTGACGGGGAGCACACCCCCTGATTCAACCCATTTCCAGGCGGACACTGTTGGGTTGGCAGTGCCCACCTGGAAGGGGGCCAGGGAACCCGCCCCCGTATCCCCAAAATTCGGAAATGCGGTGTCCGGTATTCCCTGAATGGCGGTCTCCTTATTACGAAGGCCGGCGGCGCTGCCGGCGCCGGCAGCTGACCGAATGCACACAAACAAAAAGAGAGGAAGTCTTTGCATATGCTCTATGCTGCCCCTGTGATAACCGTATACTGTGTGGTCCTGGCGGTGATTCTGGGCGCCTGCATGGGCTCCTTCCTGAACTGCTGGGCCTGGCGCATCGTCCACGGCGAATCTGTTGCAAAGGGCCGCTCCCATTGCGATGCCTGCGGCCATGCGCTCGCCTTCCGGGACCTGGTCCCCGTGGTGAGCTACCTTGCCTCCCATGGCAAGTGCCGCTATTGCGGCAAGAAGCTGGGGGTTCGTCATCTCGTTGCGGAACTTTCCACTGCCGCCGTCTATGCGGCGATTCTCCTGAAATATGATATTTCGCTCCAAACCCTCGAATATATTCTCTTTGCCAGCCTGCTCTTAGGCTGCGCATTCGCGGATTTGGAGGGGTATATGATTCCGGACCGGTTTATCCTTGCGGGGATAATTCTGCGTCCGGTCTTCCTGCTATTAGGGCAGGAACCGAACTCTGCATGGATTAACAGTATTCTTGGCGGAGCCTGCGTGGCAGGTGCCCTGCTGCTCGTCGTCCTGGTCTATGAGAAGCTCCGCAAGGTAGAGGCCATGGGCGGGGGAGACATCAAGCTCCTCTTCGTCACCGGGCTGTATCTGGGCTGGCAGCTGAACATCCTCTGCCTGTTCCTCGCCTGCATCCTGGGCATCCTCTTCGGCCTCATCGCCAACCGCAAAAAGGATTCCCAGACCCTCTTCCCCTGGGGCCCCGCCATCACCGCCGCCGCCATCGTAACCCTCCTGGCCGGTCAACCCCTGCTGGAGGCATACCTGGCGCTGCTATGAGGCTCCCCTGCAAGGGGAGCTGTCAGCGCAGCTGACTGAGGGGTCCGCCAAGGCTCCCCTGCAAGGGGAGCTGGCTCGGCGCAGCCGAGACTGAGGGGTTATACCACGGGACCCCTCCGGCCCTACGGGCCACCTCCCCTTTCAGGGGAGGCAGAGAGGGAAGCCCCCCGGGAGACATGAGACACGATTATAGGAGGTACAGACATGCCCAACAACATAACATCATTTGATATCGGCGAATCCCAGGTGAAGGTTGTTACCCTTTCCGGGGGGAGCGTGAAGAAGGCGGTGGCGCTGGAGCTGCCGGACAATGTGGTGTCCGGAGGGACGGTGCTGTCTATGGACGCGCTGGCGGATTTTCTGAAAGAGAAGCTGCGCGCTTCCGGGCCCATCAAGAAGGACGCGGCGGTGATCCTGCCGGACAGCCTGGTGTTCTGCCGGAACATTACCGTGCCGCCTATGACCGACGCCCAGCTGAACTACAATCTGCCCTTCGAGTTCAAGGACTACCTGAACCAGGAGAAGAGCCGCTATTACTTTGACTATGCGGTCCAGGGCACGGAGAAGGACGAGTCCGGCGAGACGACCGGCCTGCGGCTTTTTGCCTGCGCTACTTTGAAAAAGACCGTCGAGGATTACCGGGCCATGTTCTACCGGGCGGGCTACAAGCTGAAGCTGGCCCTGCCCGAGGAGGCGGCCTTCGGCAACCTGGCGGCCCTCCACGCAAAGAATGCTCCCGGGGACGAGGACCTGTGCATTGTGGACATCGGCCACAAGGGCATCCGGATGTTCATCTACCGGGACGGCCACTTCCGCACCCACCGGGCCGTGGACCTGGGACTGTGGGACCTGGAGCAGCAGCTTGCCTCCGAGCGGGGTGTTGATCCCCATATGGCCCATACCCATCTGCTGACGGACTACGAAAGCGCCCTGACCCAGGACAGCACCCGGGAGCTCTTCAACCGCATGGCCGTGGAGATCATGAAGGCCGTGAACTTCTATAATTACAACAACCGGGAGCAGTCCCTGCGCTCCGTCTATCTCTGCGGCGGCGGTGCGGCCATCGCCCCCCTGCGGGAGACCGTCTCCCGGGTGACGGACCTGGAGCTGAAGGACATCGGCACGCTCATCCCCGGCGATGTGGAAACGCCCTGGCTCTTTGCCCGGGCTGCGGGCTGCGGCCTGTAAGAATTCAAGGAGGCACTTGCTATGAGCACAGCAGTTAAAACGAACAAGGCTTCCAATGCCATGAAGCTGCCCACCAAAACAAGAATTAACCTGGCCAAGCGGGAATCCCGGAAGAAGGATATGATCACCCTGGGCGTCGGCATTGTGCTGATCGCCGGGCTGTCCGCCGCCGTGGCCAAATTCGCGGTCATCGACCAGCTGGACAGGCTCTCCCAGGCGGAAGGGGCCTACAATGCGGTGCATGTGCAGTATGTGGCCATGCAGCAGGCGGTTGCGGACTATCCCAATGTGGAGGAGCGCTACCGCACCTATTCCCGCAGCTGGATGCTCTCCGGGGATACCAACGGCCTGGCCCGGGTGGACCGGGCGGATGTGCTGGACCTGGTGGAGGCGCGGCTGCTGCCCTATGGGCGCATCAATACCCTGTCCCTGCGGGACAGCGTCATGGTGGTGTCCATGTCCGGCATGAACCTGAGCCAGATCTCCGCCATGTTTGAGCGGCTGCAAACCGAGAAAATCGTCGCCTCCGCATCCCTGAACATGGCTTCTACCGAGGAAAAGGACGACCCCAACGCCCTCCTGGACTTCACCATCACCATTGCCCTGCAGCCGGAACAGGAGGAAGTAAAATGAATCGTGCATTTACAACCCGGGAAAAGGTCCTGCTGGTGATTCTGGCAGTGCTGATCATCGGCATCGGCTATTTCAAGCTCCTGCTGGAGCCCATCAATACAAGCATTGAAAACTACCGGAACATGACGGCGTCGGAGCAGGACGAGATCCTGGTCAATACCGCCCTGCTGCAAAAGAAGAAGCAGATGGAGACGGAGCTGGAGGAGCTCTTCGCCAGCGGCGACCCCACCCCCATCCCTGTCTATGACAATTCCGGCAATCTGCTGGTGGAGCTCCACCGGATTCTGGACAAATCCCTGGACTACAGCCTGAATTTCAGCGGCGTGAGCACCATGGATGTGGAGTACCTGGTCCGCCGCCCCGTGAGCCTGACCTTCCAGGCCCCCACCTATGCCCAGGCCCGGGCCATTATCAACGAGCTCCACGACAGCGACAATGTGAACTGCATCTCGGACCTGTCCATGCAGATCAACAACGGAAACCTGGACTACACCAACGAGATCATCCACTGGGATGAGGACGATGACAGCGACTACTATATCACCGTCTCCCTGGTCATCACCTATTACGAGCGGATCGTCCAGTAAAGCATTTTCCCCATGGAGGATTGGAACATGAAGCAGGTATTTGATTGCTTGCCGAAGAACAGAAAAAACAAGGGCTTTACCCTGACGGAGATCCTGGTGACCGTGGCCATTCTGGTGATCCTGATGAGTCTGGCCACGGTGAGCTTTGTGGCGCTGCGCAGGAATCTGCGGCAGAAGGAGCTGGATGCCAAGGCGGAGATCATCTATGCCGCGGCCCAGAACCGCATGGCAGAGCTGCGGGCCGCGGGTTATGGCGATTCCTTCGCCCTGGATGCGGACCGGGGCGTTGCCAAGCTGTCCATTCCCCCCTGCGATATCCAGGAGGATGCCGAGCAGGAGGAGCCTACCTTCTATTATGTAAAGGCCCTGGACAAGACCACCCAGTCTAGCGCAGCCAGACTGCTGCTGACGGAGACCGCCGTGGACCGGGACCTGTGGGGCAGCCAGTGGATCATTGAGTACAATGCGGACACGGGCCTGGTGTACGCCGTGTTCTATTCGGAGGAGAGGACCGGCAGCAGCTACCTGACCGACAGCTTTTACGGCAGCGAGGACTACCGGGACAATATGCGCATCCGCAGCAACCGTCTCTCCGACGGGGCCCGCATCGGCTATTACGGCGGCGACCTGACCCGCATCAACGGCACCTATCTGCTGCACCCTACCATTGAGATCGTGAACAACGAGAAGCTGACGGCGAAGTTCAGCTGCGTGAGCCCGGACCTGGGCAACGGCTTCACCCCCCGCCTGACCTTCCAGGTGACCATTGCAGACCAGAAGGACCCCACCAAGAAGGTCACCAGGACGCTGAGCACCACCGCCGCAGGCAACGGCCTGTATACGGCGGACATGATCCTGGACAGCCTGGAGGACGCGGGCAAGAAGTTTTCCCAGCAGTTCCCGGACCTGGTCCCCGGCAACAACATTGCGGTGACCCTCAGCGTCACCGCGGATGACTCCCGGGTGGACAAGGCGAATTACACCGTCTATACCAACAGCCTCTTTGCCTACGAAAAAGGCGGCAGCGAGACCGTCGCCCGGATCGCCTACCGGCGGCACCTGCAAAATCTGGACACCGCCACTTCTAACGTAGACCCCAAGGTCGCCTCGGCCATTCTGCTGAACGACCTGTCCTATAAGGACCCCGCGGGGGGCTACTATAGCTTCAAGCCCATTACCAACGAATATCTGCACAGCTTCAGCGGCAGGGACAACAGCACGGAAAGCGGCGTTTTCAGCATCAAGGATATGTATATCCGCACTACGGACTATGGCGGCCTGTTCGCCAAGTACAGTGGCGAGGTTAAGGACCTGGTCATGTCCAATACCCGTGTGGCCTCCGGTACCGGCTATGCCGGTGCGCTGATCGGCTGGGTGGACGGCAAAACGAAGCTGGAAAACGTCCGGGTCTACCTGTCGGACCTGTCCGTCACCAAGTATAAGACCGCCAAGGAGGTCCCGGGCTACATCAACGGCACCTATGCCGGCGGCATGGTCGGCCTGGTGGACACCGGCACGGATTTGGAGGTCATCTCCAGCGCCTCCGCAACCACGGTTGCGGCCGCCAATGCCGCAGGCGGCCTGGTTGGCCTGGTCCGGGGCACCCTGAATGTGAAAACCGCCTATACGGACTGCTACCTGAATTCCCGCCGCACCGGCGGCCTGGTTGGCGCTGCCCCCGTTGGTCGCATCTATGCCACGGGCTTCTATACCGCGGGCTATCAGGTGGCCACCGCCCAGGCTGCGGGCATCCTGCCCGGAGCGCTGAAAGAGGGCTCCTTTCACTATGGCTACACCGCCGTCAGCTATACCGTCCCCGCCGGTGGCTCCATCTATACCACCGCCGGAAACGGCAGCGTGAACAGGGTGTATACCACCACCAAGAATGCCCTGGGGGAGAGCAGCCCCGCAGTTCTCTATGATATCCCCGGCACCCGCAGCGTCACCTCCAAGGAGCTGTCCTCTGCCGAATTCGCGAATTCCCTTTCCAGTGCATTCCGGTTCCAGGTGGGCGGCGATACGACCCCCTACAATCTGCTGGACCAGGGCCTGACCACCTATCCCTATCCCATGCTGAAGAACATTCCCCACTATGGCGACTGGGAGGAGAACGCCGAGGGCTGGAACTTCGTCTATTTCGAAGAGTATGCCGACGGCACCTACGGCGTCTACGGCTCCGGCCTGAGACTCAGCACCGATAAGGCCATTGTGGGCGATGGTTACGGCTTGCTGCTGGCGGAAATGCCGAATGGATATTGGCAGTTCAAGGCGACGTATACGGACAGAAGCAGTAATACAAGAAACCTATGGTACACGCTGACCGATCATGATGACAGAATCAAAACGGTCACGGCAGAAAATGGAGCAAAATACTACTTGCTTCCGATGACGATTTGGACAGACGGCGCAGCCAACAAACTGATGCAGGACAGCATCAGCAGGGAAAAGCAGAGCTTCTATTCCAAAATCCAGATCAGTTATGATCCTGCCAATAATTATGGCGTGGACATTACGCCCAAAACCTACTGGTTCAACCCCTATTTCGCCAAAACGGTGGTTAGAAATGAACAGATGCCTGCCAACCCCGGCACCGTCTCCATCCGGGATGCCCGGCACCTGTACAGCCTCAGCGACTACTATTCGGCGGAGAATAATACGGTCAACGCAGGCCGCCACGACCTGCCGGACCTGCTGACCAATACCGCCGACAAGACCTATACCTTCCTGCAGGAGCGGACCGTTGACTTTGATGCCAATTATAAGTGGGGCACCTACTATGACGGTAAGAAGCAGCCCACCGCTTTTGCACCCATCGGCAGCGACACACGCCCCTTCAATGCGGCCTTCAACGGCCAGAGCCTCCAGGTGCGCAATGCGGACATCCTGTCCAAGAGCCTGTATACCGGCTTCTTTGGCTATGTGGGCTCCGAGGGCGATGTGGAGAACCTGCTCCTGGTGGGCAGCACCGGCAATACCTATGGCTGCATCGAGTATGCGTCCAGCGGTGTGCGGGATGTCAACGGCACCACCATCAGCAGCAGCCTGGATGTTCTGCGCCAGGGCGCTGTGGCAGGCTATAACGAGGGCGTTGTTTACAACTGCGCCGCCGCAGGCTACAGCTTCCAGGTCACCGGCTACAGCCGAAGCACCATGTATGTGGGCGGCCTGGTTGGCGTGAATGCCGGAATCGTCCAGGCCTCCAGCGCCGATACCCCCACGGTGACCCTGCGCTTCAACAGCTCCACCGGCTATGTGGGCGGCCTGGTCGGCTTCAATACCCCCACCGGCGCGGTTGCCCAGAGCTATGCCTTCGGCACCGTGACCGTTGTGGAGAGCAAGCGGGCCACGGCAAACGTGGCCGGTCTGGTTGCCAACAACCGGGGCAGCGTTACGGACTGTTATTGCGGCGTGGCCTTCACCGTCTCCGGCGATACCGCCGTTTACGGCTTCGCCCCCCAGGGCGGCACCGTGAACCGGGGCTATTATCTGGACGGCGGTACCTACAGCTATGCCAACAAGCTCTACAGCTTCAATATTTCCAACAGCGGCCATACGGATGCCGAGGGTGAGGCCATCACCGCCGAGCAGCTCCAGGCCATGGCCATTACGGACTTTGGCGCTGTGGACCAGGCCCATACCCTGCTGCACCCCCAGACCGAGACCCAGACCTTCAGCTACAGCTCGGCCGTCCGGGATTCCTCCGGGACCCCCGTGCACCTGGGCAACTGGCCCAACCACGAGAAGAACCTGGGCTCCGTCGGCGTCTTCTATTGGGAGCTGGAGGAGGGCGGCTCCAACCCCGGCTACCACCTGAGCTATGTGGGCTACGACGGAACCAGCGTCCTCCGGGACAACACCCTCTGCACCGCCCACGACGACGGCGGCATCATCACCGCCTATGGCTACGGCTATTTCCTGAAGGGCGACGGCATTGTGAACCCGGATATCTCCGACGTCCGCTTCGTTTACAATGGAGACTATTGGAATATCCCCGAGGGCGCCGTCAACGACACCGCAGCCGAAAACCTCCACGCCCAGATGCCCCAGTATGTCTTCAAGGCCTTCCAGACGGGGAGCAGCAAGGATGGGAAGATGTATCTCCAGTCCGCAGCTACGAACGGGACCTGGACGCTGCACTATAACAGCACGGACTATGAATTCAGCCTGACTCCTTTCTTCGCCAACGCCATGAGCCTGAACAAAGTGGGCACCAGGACAATTCCCCATTCGGAGCCCGGCAGCTCCAACGCCGCGAACGTGCGCTACGAGGTCCGCTCCATTGCCCAGCTGCAAAACATCAACTGGAACTATGGCACGAAGACGAATACCTATGCGCTGTCCAGAACGGTGAAGTCCGGCGATCCCAATTGGAACAGATTCCCCTATTTGTCTGCTTTTGCGTATACGGATACTTCTGTTACGGTTAAGAATCTATACTGGGTTCAGTCCCATGATTTGGACTCCTATCTGGAAAAAGGGGCTGTTTACACGGCCCAGGGCGGCGGACTGTTTACCCCCATCGGTAGTATGTATGATATGAAGGACGGCGAAACCGGTGCCGCATTCTCGTCCGCTGAGTCGAGTCCTTATGCGGCTGTGTTTACTTCTTCTTATAATGGACAGGCTTATACCATTAAGAATGTGGAAATTCAGAGCACGGCTCAGATGATTGGTCTTTTCGGCTTGACCAGTGGTGCAAAGCTGAGAAACATTATCATGTATTCCACGAGAGGAAACACCGTAACCAATTTGCCTACCGGTGAAAACTGGTACTGCGTGGGCGGCCTGGTGGGCCTGGCGGGAAGCCGGGATGATGACAGTAGCGTATTTGAAAACTGTACGGTATCCGGCTATAAAATCATCGACAAGCGGTCTCGGGACTATAAGTATGGCGAACAGACTTATGCAAACTATGCTTCCAATCCCTATGGCCCAGGCTGGGGCGGCGGCTGCGTTGGCGGTATGGTCGGTGCAACCAATATGGACATCCGGAATTGTACAGCAGTTACGGATATTACGCTGGATATCGGCTACTGCATTGGCTATTGCAACCTGCGTGTGGGCGGTTTGGCCGGTGTTTGCCGCGGCAGTGTGGATGCCTGTTATGTAGGAGGCTCCATTGTCAGCCCTGATAAACCGGAAGCTGTTCGGAATGCAGGCAATTTTGCAGGGCGTACATCTATCTGGGTTGGAGGCATTGTAGGCGGCATTGTCATGCGCGATCAGGGCAGTCTGATGAAGCTTCTTGGCAGCGTAACAAAAGCCGTGGTTGTTAAAAACAGCTATTCTTTTGTGGATGTTCCAGCATGGAGCCAGTTGGCCTGGGTTATGGGAACCTACAGCATAGCCTCCAATGGTGAGATGCAGATGAGCTTCAAACTGGTTACGAACTCTTCTATCACCATAGAGAACTGCTATACATACGAAGAAACGGCAAAGAAATCAGAAGATTGGAAACGCTACGAAAAGACGAAAAACTGGACGACCAATAACAGAATCACATGGTCCAAGTGGAACATGAACGCATGGGAGGCTCCGAACGGTCAGTGGGATAATGATCGCCGTGACGACAATCGAGCAATATGGTATCAGAACGATCGCAGCCCATACATGAACTTCGGCGACCTTTCCAATGGTACATTGCTGAATCTGCTGAATCGATATTACGCCAAGGGCCAGGAACGCTTCCATACTGTGACGACCTCCGAAAACGGATTTGCCATCAACGGCAAGTACAGCTTCCCGGGCAATGAGCAGCTGCTGAACGGTTTGAACTATCCCTTCCCGACAGTTTTGACCCAAACCAACTCCTTTGGCAAAACGGTCAACGTCCACTATGGCAGCTGGCCTATGCTGGGCTTGTACTGGGTGGAAAACGAGGGGACCATTGACCTCTTCAAGGACCTGCCCCAGACCAAGGCAGCTGCTGCGGCTTTGACCGACGGGGCGGATTCCGAGGCGCAGCAGGAAGCCCAGGAGAATACGGAAGCATCGCCCCAGGCAGCCCAGGAGAACGCGGAAGCACCGGCTAACGCAACCCAGGAGAATACCCAGACCCCGGACAAGACGGCCCGGGAGAATGCGGAAGCTTCCCCCCAGGCGGTTGGCCCCAATGAGGCCTCCAAGGTCTTCCGGCTGCGGCTTGTGCCCCCGGCGGGTTCGAATGTCACGCACAGCGCGCAGGAGATTTCCTTTAGCTATTATGCCGAGGACGGCGCCCAGCTGCTCAACCAGACCAGGGCGGCGGCGATCGTGGACTCCTGGACGGCGTATGATTCCACATACACCACAGATGTTACCGTAAAGGCCCAGGCCCCCGGCACCGTGATCATCCGCGCATCCTATGCCTATGGCGGGACGACCTACACGGCGGACCTGACCGTCACCGTGACCATGGACCTGAAGCTGGTCATCGAGCAGACCGCGCTGGAGGTCTATGAGGGCGATACCGTTACCGCCGGTGTGCACTTCACGGATGCAAAGGGCACCCTGGTGGAGCCTGCCAAGGAGCTGCTCACCTGGAGAGACCAGATCCAGGGCACCGGCACGGCCAAATGGTCCGTGGCGGAGGACCCGGAGAATGCGGGCAAATTCCTGCTGACCGTGGAGGGCGTCCATGCGGGCACCCTCAGCGGCCCCCAGTCCGTGGTCCGGGTGGAATATAAGCCGGATGCCAATTCCGAGAGCAGCGTTACCGCAACGGCCCAGTTCACCGTCACCGTTAAGCCCAGCATCATCCTGGGCCTGGGCGACGGAACGGACTTCAGCCAGGTCAGCGTCCCCCATACCCCTGTGGATGGGCAGGTGGAGGGCAAGGACCCCGCCGAGGACCAGCAGCCCCCGAAGCTTGCGGACGTGCCGCTGTACCTCTATTCCACCGTGGATTACGCAAATCTGAGCAACTTCCGCCTGGACAGCGTCTACCTGACCATTGACGGCAGCCGCTGCCAGCTGCCCCCATGGACGCCCCAGCTGCTCCAGACCGCCGGAGAAGACACCCCGCAGGCCCAGGAAGAGGGCAGCACCGACGGCATCGCCGTGGAAAGCGACACCCAGCCCATTGAAGCCCAGGCCCTGCCCGAGGGAACCTATTATGCAAACGGGGACTATGTCCTCACCGTTGGGGCCATTCAGGATACCGACGGGAACGCCCAGTACCGGCAGCTGACCCTGACGAAGAAGGACGGCACCGCCCCGGACAAGCAATGGACCCTGGAGCTGACCCTGAGCCGCCTGAACGGCGACGGTACGGATTCCCTGGGCAGCTATTACCTGATCTACCGGCGGCCCAATATGGTCCGGTTCTTCGCACCGGGTGCCGACGTGACCACCGCTGCCCCGCTGAAGGAGCTCCGGGTGGTGCAGGATGCCTCCTTCACGGAGGAGGACCTGAATTCCCTGAATGCCGAGCTGCGGCAGATGGTCCAGGACCAGGCCGGGACGGGCTACTACTGGCTGTGGACCGTGACGGGCAACGTCACCGGGAACCTAAATGTCCTGCCGGACAAGACCCCCATTTCCTACAGCATCGCCTACGACGGCAATTTCGAAGGCTGGCAGGAGAGCGGCGAGATCCCCAGAACCAACCTGACCTATGGAGAACCGGTGTCCGGCCTGGCGCAGTCCACCTGGACCCGGACGGGCTACCACTTCGTGAGCTGGTATCTCAGCGACGGAACGGACACGGACAAGACGGCCCAGGTGGTTGACGGCAAGCTCCTGCTGGGCGGCGAGGAATTCATCCCCACCGAGCCCGGCCAGGTATTGACCCTCAGCGCCCGCTGGGAGGTCAATACCTACCGCATCGCCTTTGACGGCGTGGGGAGCACCGATTCGCTGCCCACCTGCAATGAGACCTTCACCTATGGGACCCAGTCGACCTATGTCATGCCCCAGGGAATCACCCGGGAAGGCTTCAACTTTAAGGGCTGGCGCGTAAGCGAAAGCCTGGTCCTCCAGCCCGGGGCCCCCTGGCCCGCCGACTTCCCGGCGGAGAACGACAGCACCGTAACTGTTTGGGCGGAATGGGAGCAGATCCAGCAGTCCGATGAGCTCCAGGAGGACGCCCCCGTCCTCCTGCCCCCCAGCGGGGGAGAAAACTCGGCCACCGCGCCCTCGGAGCCCCTGACCACGGAACCCCCGGAACCGCCCACGGAGCCCAGGAAGGACCCCCAGCAGGAGCCGCCTGCGGAACCGAACAGCTCGGACGGAGCCGAAGGGGAAACATAAAAATCCGGCCGGAAAGGAGAGAGCCCTATGGGCGCAATGAAAAGAAAGCTTCACAGCCGCAGCGGGGCCACTCTGCTGATGGCACTGCTGCTGCTGCTGGTGGCGGTGATGGTCAGTACGGTGATCATCTCCGCTGCCAACACGGCCACCTCCTCCCTGAAGACCCGCCGGGATAACCAGCAGGCCTACCTGACGGTGAGCTCTGCGGCGGAGTACCTCCGGGATTCTCTGCTGGAGCAGGAGGGCTACAGCCGCAGCTTTATCCGTTACTATCGGGGAGACCCTGACAATGAGACCAATTTTTACCAGGAGGTCCCTGGCTCCACAACGGACCGGCAGCAAAAGAGCATCGTCGAGACTGTGGACCGGCTTCTGGCCCAGGTCATGGCCGGGCCCTCGGCAAAGCCCTTCGTTTCGGGCATTACCCCCACCCAGATCTATGTGCTGAACTACGGAGACCTGGCTTCGGTGACAATGGCCCTGACCCTGAAGGAAGAGCGGGACGAGAGCACCGTGGAGCCGGACCCCCAGAGCAGGCGCTATCTGCTCACCGCGGAATTTTCCACGGAGGAGGGCAGCGATGCCCTGTGCCGGATGACGCTGCAAATGTATTGCGAGGTTGGCCCGAATACCACTACCAACACGAGCAATCAAACGAAAACGCTGACCTACCGTGCAGCCTGGAACAAGGATGCCGCGGTGATCCTTCGCCAGGGAATGCTTGAGGAGGAGACGCCATGAAAAAGCTGCTTCAAAAGCGGGGAGAGACCCTGGTCGAATCCCTGGTGTCCATCCTGCTGGTGACCTTCATCATGCTGTTTTTGAGCACCGCCATTGTTGCGGCGGCCCGAATCAATCGACAGCTGCGGGATACGGACATCTCCTACAAGTCCGACCGGACTCGAACCGCCTCGGCGGGAACGCTGACCGTCGAAGGGGATAATCAAGTGACGGTCACCTCGCCCATTTCGGTCTATCAGTCGGAGAACGGGTATGTGTATTACCGCTATGGGGAGGTCACGCCGTGAAAAACAGAGCAAAAGCCGGCCTGACCCTGGTGGAGATGCTGTGCACCGTGATCATCGTGCTGCTGTTCAGCGTCGGCCTGGTGAACGGAATGTCCCTGGCGGTCAAGAGCTACCAGCAGTCGCTGATGTCCTCGGAATCCCAGATTTTGGTGTCCACGCTGACGAGCATCGTTTCCGACGAGCTTCGCTACAGCGGCACGGTGACGACCCCGGAGGGCGGGGAGGGGCCGGTGTCCTTCTTCAGCCGGACCTACGGCGAGGACAGCGCCTTCTCCCGGAATGAGGACGGCCAGGTCCTTCTGAAGGGCAATAAGCTGCTCCCTTCCAAAGCCTATCACTATGGGATGCAGGCCTGTGTCACATTGACCGTTCCAGAGAAGGACGTATTCCACGTGGTCATCGAGATCACCTCTGCATCCGGAAATTCCCTTGCCAAAAGCGAATTCGATGTAGAACGCCTGAACGTTGGAAATCAGCGGGACGGAACATAAAGCTTGCCGCTGCGCAGCCGAAAATGCTGCGCAGCGGCAATTTATATGTATTCAGGGCGGTTTCAGTGCACAGCATGTCGAATGAACACTGATTCATGGTATCGGTTAAAATCGGGTTCAGTTGATCGGTACGGAGAGCCCGTTCAGCTGGGTATCCAGGCTGTCGCCATAGGCCCGCAAGTCCATGATGAAGGAGTCCACTTCCTCCGGCCGGGAAACGCCGATGCCGTAGAGATAGACCCGGAAAAGGGTCTTGGACTGGGCGGGGACCCTGGCCCAGAGGCTGACGCCGCTGACCTCCCCGTTCACAAAAATCTGGTCGTCATAGAGGGAAAGGTCTTCCTCGCTGCTGTTTTCGGCACAGAGGATCAGCTCCATGTCCTCCAGATCCTCGTCATAGTCCTCGGCCCAGAGGCCCACATAGGAGAGGATCAGGTCATCATCTGCATACAGCATGGTGCTGCCGGGGCGGTCGGTCTGGACATAGTCTTCGGCCGCATTCCCTTTCAGAACAAAGGCGGGCAGGGAATGGCTTTCACTGGTGTGATTTTTCCGATCGTAGGCCGTTGCCGTCATGGAAAATTCGATCTGCTGGATCTGGGCAATGTTGGCAGTTGCCAATCCCGTATCGCTCAGGTACAGCGTGCCCTTTACGGTTTCCCCGGAGGGAACGTCGGCATAGAAGGAGCAGAAATCGTCCAGGCAGTAGCCGTTGACCGTGACATCCTGTGAGCTGAATTCATATTCCCGGTCCGTGTGGTTCACAATGTAGATGGGGATATCGGTGCGGTCATCCTTGCCGTCCTGCCACTGGGCGACAATGGAGAAGGATTCGTCATCCAGCAGGGTCTTGCCATCCAGCGGCAGCGTGACCGCCTCAAGGGTTTCGGAGTGTATGTCGGATTCTGCATGATCGATCACAGATGCAAAAAGGATCGGCAGTACATTGCACAGGAAGATGGCAATGAAAACGATCAGCAGTACCTTGGACAGACTGCCGGATCGTGATTTTTTCTTTTTTTTCGGATGGGACGGGGGACAGTCGAAGGGGTCTTTATAGGGAACCGGCCTGCGGGTGGTATCGTGGATGACCAGGGGCTCGCCCTCGTGGACGTGGAGGTTGTGGGCGATCTCTTCCGAGAAGCTTTCGTAGGCGCAGTTCCGGCACTTCTTCCCATTGTAGGGAGCGCCGCAGCTGGGGCAGATATATTTGGCCATGGCATAGCCTCCTTCCTTTTTGACCATTATAGCAGGGAAAAGGGGCAGCGTCAATGTATTGACAGGCGAAAACATATGTTCTATAATATAGAAAAGAGCAAAATAGGAGGTGCCCTTATGCCAAGGCAGTATATCGCCATCGACTTAAAATCCTTTTATGCATCTGTGGAATGCGTGGAGCGGGGGCTGGATCCCATGACGGCCCACCTGGTGGTGGCGGACCCCTCCCGGACGGAGAAGACCATCTGTCTGGCGGTATCTCCTGCGCTGAAGGCCCATGGCATTTCCGGAAGAGCGCGGCTTTTCGAGGTCGTGCAGCGGGTGCAGGAGGTGAACGCCCTGCGGGCGCACCGGAATCGGGTCCGGGAATTTGCAGGAGAGGCCCTGGACAGCCGGGACCTGCAGCGTCACCCGGACTGGAAGCTGGGCTATCTTGTGGCACCCCCCAGAATGGCCCACTATATGGCGTGCAGCGCCCGGATTTACAGCACCTACCTGAAGTACGTGGCCCCGGAGGACATTCACGCCTATTCCATCGACGAGGTCTTCATTGATGCCACTGCCTACCTGAAGCTCTATGGCGTGGATGCCAGGGGCTTTGCAAAAATGCTTATGCAGGAGGTCTACGACCAGACAGGGATCACGGCCACGGCGGGAGTGGGGACCAACCTGTACCTGTGCAAGGTGGCCATGGACATCATGGCCAAGCGGATCCCGCCGGATGCCCAGGGGGCGCGCATTGCCTGCCTGGACGAGATGACCTACCGCCGGGAGCTGTGGGACCACCGGCCCCTGACGGATTTCTGGCGGGTGGGCGGCGGCATTTCCAGAAAGCTGGAGAAGCAGGGCATTTTCACCATGGGCGATATTGCCCGGATATCTCTGGACCCCGGCCCCTTTGGGGAGGAGCGGCTTTATAAGCTCTTCGGGGTCAATGCGGAGCTGCTGATCGACCACGCCTGGGGCTATGAGCCATGCACCGTTGCCCAGATCAAGGCCTACCGCCCGGAAAACCGCAGCGTCAGCTCTGGCCAGGTGCTGCACTGCCCCTATGGCTGGGAGAAAGCAAGGCTCATCGTCCGGGAAATGGCGGACCAGCTGGCCATGGATCTGGTGGCCAAGGGCCTGGTGACCCGGAAGCTGACGCTGACCCTGGGCTATGACCGGGAGAGCCTGGAAAAGCTGGATATTGCCTATACGGGCCCTCTGGTGAAGGACCGCTACGGCCGGGAGATCCCTAAGAGCGCCCACGGTACCACCAATCTGCCTGTTCCCTGCGCCTCTCAGAAGCAGATCACCCAGGCTTTTTTGACGCTGTACGATGCGATCGTGGACAAACGCCTTCTGCAGCGACGGCTCACCCTGACGGCGGACCTGTTTTCTGAAGCGGAGGCGGCAGCCGGGAAAACGGAACAGCTGGACTTTTTCACAGCCCCTGTGGAAAAACAGGCCCGGGAAGAGGAACTGGAGCGAGAGCAGGCGCGACTCCGGGCCATGCTGGAGATCAAAAAGAAATTCGGGAAGAACGCTATTTTCCGCGGTATGAATCTGGAGGAGGGGGCTACGGCCCGGGACCGCAACAGCCAGATCGGCGGACACAAGGCATGAGGAGACAGTTATGGGAAAATACGATGACATCATCCATACACCCTGGCCCCGGCCAACCAAGCGGGCCCGGATGTCGCTGGAGGACCGGGCGGCGCAGTTTGCCCCCTTTGCAGCCCTGACCGGCTACGATGCAGTCCTGGCAGAGACGGCGCGGCTGACCCAGAACCCCGTGTTCCTGACGGAGGAAAGCCTGGAGGAGCTGAATGCCCAGCTGCGCCGGGCCCAGGCGCGGCTGGATGCGCAGCCGGGGGTTCGTCTGACGGTCTATTACGAGGATGAAAACAAGGCGGGCGGCCGCTTTGAGACCGTAGCGGGAAATCTCAAGAAAATCGACTGCTATCTGGGTGGCCTGGTCCTAACAGACGGGAGAGAGATCCCCTTTTTCCGAATCTGCGACCTGGAGCTGGACGATTGAGCGATGCCGCCCGGGGCAACCGGATCCCAGGCATTTGAAAAAGCGAGGCTGCCGAACGGACAGCCTCGTTTCTTACAGGAAGGGAAGAAGTTAGTTTTTGAGCTTTACGACCACGGTGCCATTGATCAGCTGAATGGAACCGTAGTCCGGATAGCAGGGCATGGCCTGCACTTCGGGAAGGTCAGCATAGTCCTCCGGGTCTGCCTTCGGCGGCGCAAAGCCGCAGCGAAGATCCAAAAATTTCTCCCAGGTATTGCCGATGCTGAAGGGGGTACTGTCGTAGCGCAGGGGGGCGATGGGCAGCTCTGCAAAGCCGGTGATCTGGTGGAAGGTGGTGTCGCCAAAGGCATCGGGATCTCCAACGTAGGCAACGGGGGTGGAGGCGGTATAGCCCGGGGTGCTCCGGATCTGCGCGATCATCACCGTAAAATACTGCTGGATGCGGTCCTGCATCAGCGCGCCCTTTTCATAGGCGGCATTGTCGACGCGCAGGCTGAAAATACAGAAGACGGCTAGCAGGGCCAGAATGCATTTCTTCCCCCAATTTGCAGCCTGCACCTCCGGCAGAAGCAGCTCTGCAAGGAGCAGCAGCAGGAAGAAGGGCATCATGGAGGAGACCTGCATCAGATTGTAGACCTCGTCCGGGTCACACATGACGAAAATAAAGTTGGAGGCAAGGGGAAAACAGGCAAGGGCCAGCAGCAGAGAGAGCCCTTTCCAAAAGGCTTTCCGGAAATTGCGCAGAACCAGCAGACTGCCCAGCAGCGCAAGACCGGCAAGGCACAGATAGTAGCACCAGATCATCCGGTAGGGGAGCAGGTAGGCGCTGGGGTTGGATTTTTTCGGAAACAGGAACAGGTAAACGGCCAGCTTGGCCCGCTGCAGCAGTTCCAAAACGGAGACACTGCCCATGTCGGACAGTCCTTTATAGCTGACCAGAGCCTGACCGCACAATGCCGTGGAGACCTTTACGGAAAGCAGGTATACCAGGATCATGACAATGCTGGCCCCGCAGTACCATACGACTGCTTTCCAAAGGTCTGCAAAGGTCCAGGCGGTGCGCTGGGAAACATCCCGGATAAAGTGCATCAGCAGCAGGCACAGAAATACCGCGATATAGGCCTGGTACGTGGCCGTTCCGAGCACCACGAGAAGGACGCCCAGGCAGAAGGATGCGGCACTGCGCTTTTTGCACAGCAGGCCGGTCCCGGCCAGTGTCAGACACATGCCGACAAGGTAATAAGGCGCGGTGAAATTGTAGAAGAAGAGGCTGCACGTGGTGGGGAATGTGACGACCAGACCGCAAGATAGAAAACAGGCGACCCTTTGCCGGATGTTCAGCAGGGAGAGGATCTGAAAGCTGCAAATGCAGCAAAGCAGCAGGATCATCAGGCCGCCCAGCAGCGGCAGGCTGAAATTCGGGGAGCCGAAGACGGTGCGCACAAGCCAGCCCAAAACACCCAGGAACCAACGGCCGGAGGCGACGGTGGAGCCGACGCCAAACAAATAAGAAACCTCATCCTGAAATGTGAATTTGGTCACCAGTGCCGCACCGTGGGCCAGCAGGCCCCAGAAAAAGGTGCTGAAAAAACAGAGCTTGAACAGGGAAGCTCGCTTATCTTCGCTGCCCTGCAATGAGGATGGTGTAAGGAGCGCGAAAAAATGGTTCATGATACGATTTCTCCTGAAAAAATAAGAAGGCAAGAGGAGTGAATCACTTCTCTTGCCTCTTGGAAGACTACAGATTAGCCGTTGGCACGCATCTGAGCGAAGCACTCGCTGCAGAACACGGGACGGTCGGACTTGGGCTGGAAGGGCACCTTAGCCTCACCGCCGCAGCGTGCGCAAGTAGCAGTGAAGAACTCACGGGGGCCACGGGCATTGTTCTTGCGAGCATCACGGCAGGCCTTGCAGCGCTGGGGCTCATTCTGGAAGCCGCGCTCTGCGTAGAACTCCTGCTCACCGGCGGTGAACACGAACTCCTTGCCGCAATCTTTGCAAACTAAAGTCTTGTCTTCGTACATTGGAAATACCTCTCTTCGGTTTTTTGCCCCGTGAAAATCTACCAGGAAATGGTTGTAACGCAGGGTGAATAAAATGCGCGGCACTTTTTTACCGCTTGTTGGATTATACACAATCCAAAGGGATTTGTCAATCCTTTATGAAAGATATTTCTCCAATTATTTGAGATTTATGCATTTTTTCCAATTCCTGCACAAAGTTTTTGGTGAAAAGGATAAGGATGGCTTAAAACCCGACCTTTAGATCGAGAACTGGGTCTGCCCCTGGTAGGGGATGTGCAGGTGGTCATAGGCCAGGGGCGTGACACAGCGTCCCCGGGGGGTGCGGGTCAGAAAGCCCAGCTGCATCAGATAGGGCTCATACACATCCTCCAGCGTGACGGCCTCCTCGCCGATGGTGGCGGCCAGAGTTTCCAGGCCAACGGGACCGCCGCCATAATTCTGGATGATGGCGGTGAGCATCCGGCGGTCGATGGCGTCCAGGCCCAGCTTGTCCACCTCCAGCCGCCGCAGGGCAAGGTCGGCTGCCTCCTTGGTGATGGTTCCGTCGCCCATGACCTGGGCAAAGTCCCGGACCCGGCGCAGAAAGCGGTTGGCAATTCGGGGCGTTCCCCGGCTGCGGGAGGCGATCTCCATGGCACCCTCCGGCTCAATGGCCATCCCCAGGATGGTGGCGGACCGGGTGACAATGGCAGCCAGCTCTTCCGGCGTGTAGAGCTCCAGCCGCAGAGACACGCCGAACCGGTCCCGCAGGGGGGCGGAGAGCTGACCGGCCCGGGTGGTTGCGCCTACCAGGGTGAATTTCGGCAGGTCCAGCCGGATGGAATTGGCGCTGGGACCCTTGCCGACGATGATGTCGATCGCAAAATCCTCCATAGCGGGGTAGAGGATTTCCTCCACCACCCGGTTCAGACGGTGGATCTCATCGATGAAGAGAATGTCTCCGGCGTTCAGATTGGTCAGCAGGGCGGCAAGATCGCCGGGCTTTTCAATGGCGGGGCCGGAGGTGATCCGGATACCCGCCCCCATTTCGTTGGCTATGACGCCGGCCAGGGTGGTTTTGCCCAGGCCGGGAGGGCCATAGAGCAGCACATGGTCCAGGGGCTCATTGCGCCGCCGGGCGGCTTCGATGTAGACGGAGAGATTCCCCTTGGCCTTCTCCTGGCCCGTATAGTCAGAGAGCAGCTTGGGCCGCAGACCGATTTCCGCTGCGTCCTGGGGGGTATAGGTGGGCAGCACCAGGGGGGCTTCCGCCTCCTGGGAAAATTCCAAACTCATTTGCGTTACCTCCTGTTATCCCTTCATAACCATAGCCCGCAGGGCATGGCGGATCAGGTCTTCCGTGGTCATATTGGGGTCCGCGCCCTTGAGGGCCAGAGAAATTTCGGCAGGAGAGTAGCCCAGCTCCTGCAATGCCGCTGTGGCAAGGCCTACGCTGCTGCTCTTCTGCACGGGAGCGGCAGCAGGCCCTCCGGAGAAGTCCAGCTCCATATTGGAGCCGCCGATTTTGTCCTTCAATTCCAGAATGATCCGCTGGGCAATTTTTTTGCCAATGCCTTGAGCGGCGGTAAGCATCTTTTCGTCCCCGGTCATGACAGCCAGGGTGAAGTTTTGCGGGCCGCCGGAGGACAGAATGGACAGTGCGGCTTTGGGGCCCACACCGTTGACGGCGGTGAGCAGCTCATAGCAGCGCTGCTCCTCCCGGGTGGAGAAGCCGTAGATGTCGTAAGCGTCCTCTTTGATGGACTCCGTAACATAGAGCTTGGCGGGGGTGTTCAATTTCAGCTGGGCAGCGGTATAGGTGGTGATGCGGCAGCCGTAGCCCACGCCGCCGCAGTCGATGACGGCCAGACCGGGCTCCAGTACGGTCACCGGGCCGGAAACGTAGTATAGCATTAAGAAAACTCCTTGCTTGAAAAATTCCGTTATTTCTGGGCCATGGCCAGCAGCGAGGTGCTGGAACGGGCGTGGCACAGGGCGATGGCAACGGCATCCGCCGCGTCATCGGGCTTGGGAACGGCGGGAAGATTTAGAATGCGCTTGGTCATGTCCATGACCTGATGCTTGGAGGCATTGCCGTAGCCTACTACGGCTTGCTTGACCTGCATGGGCTTGTACTCATACACAGGCACACCCGCCTGCTGGACTGCCAGCAGAATGACGCCCCGGGCCTGAGCAACCTTAATGCCGGTTGTGACATTGTTGCCAAAGAACAGCTCTTCAATGGCCACGGCATCGGCCTGGGCCAATTGCATGAGCTCTGTCATGTTGTTGTAGATCTCCCCCAGACGCCAGTTGAAGTCCGTGTTTGGGGGCGTGGTAATGGCACCGCAGCGGAGCAGGCGGCAGGCCCCCCGCTGGGCCTCCACAATGCCGAAGCCCGTAATGCCATAGCCCGGGTCAATGCCGAGAATGCGCATTACAGCCCACCTCCGGCAATGGTCAGAAGCTGATAAATCACAAAGGCAATGGCGAGAACAAGCCCGAGCCGTGCCGCCCAGACCTGCCAGGCGGGGCGGGGGACGTAGCCATTTTCCTGGGTTTCGTTTTCCATGGATGGTTCACCTCGAAGAATACTATATCACACTTTTGAGCGAATTCAAAGCTTTATTTCACCGATTGCACAATGGCTCCCGCTGTGCATTAAGAGTCTGCAGGCCGCAAGCGGCCAACATCCTCTATACCTTCCAGGGGAGCCCCAAAAGGAAGGGGCGGCAATTTTGCCGCCCCCTGAAAGGTTAGTCTTCTTTTTTCGGTTCTGCCTTTGGCTTCTTCGGATGCTTTCTCCTGTGCCGCTTCACCAGGGCGAGAATGCCCCAGAGGATCAGGCCGAAGAGAAGAATATAGGGAATGTTCATAAGCACGAAGCTGATGAAGTCCAGGATCAGATTCCCAACGCCCTTGACGCTGCTTACGAACCCGTCCCGGATTTTTTCCAGACGGCTCTTCTCCACTACGGGCGTGTATTCCGTGACCTCGGACAGACTCAGATTTACGGTGGCGTAGTCAATTTGATTGTCCAGCACCTTCAGCTGGGAGGCATAGCGCTCCAGCTCGCCCCGTACCTCTGTCAGCCGGGATTCGATTTCCAGCAGATCGGACATGGTTTCGGCCTGTTCCATCAGTTCCAAAAGCCGGGTCTGCTCGGTTTTCAGGGCGGTGATCCGGCTTTCCGTGTCCACGTATTGCAGGGTCACATCCTCGGTGGAGCGAGAGGAGGAGACCACATTTCCTGTTTCCTCCACAGCGGCGATCAGCTCTGAGAGCTTGTCCGCAGGAACCCGGAGGGTCAGGTCTGCATTGCGGTAGCGGCGGCCGGAATAGAGGCTGCCGTTATAAATGTACTGGTCTTCTACATAGCCCCCCAGGGAGGTGAGCCGGTCGGTGACGGTTTGCAGGGCAGGCTCCAATTCCTGGGCCTCGGCAGTAATGTCCATGCGGATAATGAATTTCCGGCCCTGGGGCAGATTGTCCAGGGAGCTTTCGGAGCCGTTGGTTTCCAGAGCGTCTTCTCCGTAGCCGGAATCATAGCTAGCGGCCCAGGTCTCGGCAACGGTGTCGGATTTCATACTGCTGCTGCCGCAGCCGGTCAACAGCAGGAGCAGGGCCAGCAGCAGACAGATCCCTTTTTTCATAAGGCATTCCTCCTTTTTTATTTTCAATTTCAGCATACCATGGGAAAAGCCAAATTGCAAGAGAATCACCGGGAAATTAAGGAAAACTTCAATTTTCGGTTTTGGTAAAATTCACGGAATTGTGCTTGCATTGCCCCCCGGTTTTCGGTATAATGGGGGGACAGTAGGAGAGGGAGGAACCGTTCGATGGCAAAACTATACTTTAAGTACGGGGCCATGGGCTCCAGCAAAACGGCCCAGGCACTGATCACCAAATACAATTATGAGGAAAACGATCTGCGGGTGTGGCTGCTAAAGCCCAGTGCAGACCTGCGGGACGGGGAGCACACCCTGTCCAGCCGCATCGGCCTCAGCGCAAAGGCGGATGTGCTGCCGCCGGACAGAGATGCCTATGCCTGGTTCCGGCAGGAGCATCTGGGAAAGTGCGACGTGATCATCGTGGACGAGTGCCAGTTTCTCACGGTGGACCAGATCGACCAGCTGCGCGCCATTGTGGACGACTACAATGTGCCCGTGATGTGTTTCGGCCTGCGCACGGACTTCCAGACCCACCTGTTCCCCGGCTCGCTGCGGCTCATGGAGGTGGCGGATACCATCCAGGAGATCAAAACCATCTGCGACTGCGGGGCCAAGGCCACGGTCAATGCCCGAATCGATGGTCAGGGCCACATTGTCACCCAGGGTGCCCAGGTCTTCCTGGGGGGCAACGACAGCTATATCGCCATGTGCCACAAGTGCTATATCCGGGGCATCCGGGAAAACAAAATTATCCAACTACACAATCACTAAAAAAGGAATGATAAACCATGGAACTGAAAGATATTTTGGCAAAATGTGACCACACCCTCCTGACCCAGACTGCAACCTGGGCAGAAATCAAGGCCCTCTGCGATGACGGCATGAAGTATCATACCGCCTCCGTGTGCATCCCCGCTTCCTTTGTAAAACAGGCCAAGGACTATGTGGGCAACAAACTTCCCATCTGCACGGTCATCGGCTTCCCCAATGGCTATGATACCACCGCCGCCAAGTGCTTCATGGCCGCCGATGCCGTGGACAACGGGGCGGACGAGGTGGATATGGTCATCAATATCGGCTGGGCCAAGGCCGGGCTTTTTGACCAGGTGCGCGATGAGATTGCCGCCGTGAAGAAGGCCTGCAAGGGCAAACTCCTGAAGGTCATCATCGAGACCTGCCTGCTGACGGATGAAGAGAAGATCGCCCTTTGCAAGGCCGTCTCCGATTCCGGTGCGGACTACATTAAGACCTCTACGGGCTTCTCCAAGGCCGGCGCCACCTTCCACGATGTGGAGCTGTTTGCGGCGAATGTTGCCCCCCATGTAAAGATCAAGGCCGCGGGCGGCATTTCCAGTCTGGCCGACGCGGAAGAATTCATTCGCCTGGGCGCTTCCCGCCTGGGCACCTCCCGAATCGTCAAGCTGGCCAAGGCCATGGAGAAAAACGAAGCAGCCGCCAACGACGGCAGCTATTAAGGAAGGAGATACTGCAATGCTCACAACCCCTACCCCTCATATTTCCGCCAAACCCGGCGATTTTGGAAAGACTGTGCTGATGCCCGGTGACCCCCTGCGCAGCAAATTCATTGCGGAAAACTTTTTGGAAAATCCTGTGCTGGTGAACAATGTTCGGGGCGTCCAGGGCTATACCGGCACCTATAAGGGCGTCCGGGTGTCCGTCATGGCCTCCGGCATGGGTATGCCTGCCATTGGTATTTACTCCCATGAGCTGTTCAATGGCTACGGCGTGGAGAACATCATCCGGGTCGGCTCCGCCGGTGCCATCCAGGAGAATATCAAGCTGTATGATCTGGTGCTGGGCCAGGGTGCCTGCACCGATTCCAATTGGGCCAGCCAGTACCATCTGCCCGGTACCTTTGCCCCCATTGCCAGCTGGGAGCTGCTCAGCGAGGCGGTTAAAGCCTGCGAGGCCAACGGAGCCCGGTACCATGTGGGCAATATCAATTCTTCCGATACCTTCTATGGGGACCATGTGGGGGTGCCCGAGGGCCTGGACAGCGTTTACGGCCTGAAAAAGATGGGTGTCATGGCCCTGGAGATGGAGGCTGCCGCCCTGTATATGAACGCTGCCCGGTATGGCAAGCGGGCCCTGTGCATCTGCACCATTTCCGACCATATTCTGACCGGCGAAGAGACCACCTCCGAAGAGCGCCAGACCGCCTTCACCACCATGATGAAGGTAGCCCTGGATGTGGCTGCTGCCATGGAGAACAAGTGATATGAAGCGTGTATTTCTGATCGTTCTGGATTCCTGCGGCATCGGACAGATGCCGGACTGCGAGAAGTTTGGGGACATCGGGGTCAATACCCTCCGCTCCTGCTCTACCTCCCGGAAATTTTCCATTCCCAATCTTTTAAAGGCCGGAATCGGCAGCATCGACGGCGTGGACTATCTGCCAAAAGCCGAGCAGCCCCAGGGGGCCTATGCCCGGCTGACCGAGGCCTCCATGGGCAAGGACACCACCATTGGCCATTGGGAGATTGCGGGCGTGGTCTCTCCGGAGCCCCTGCCCACCTTCCCGGATGGATTCCCTCAGGAGGTGCTGGCGGAATTTGAGAAGCAGACCGGCCGGGGTGTACTGTGCAACAAGCCCTATTCCGGCACGGATGTGATTCGGGATTACGGCGAGGAGCAGCTGAAAACCGGCAAGTGGATCGTCTATACCTCTGCCGATTCCGTATTCCAGGTGGCGGCCCATGAGGATTTGATTCCGCTGGAGGAGCTCTACGACGCCTGCCGGAAGGCCCGGAAGATTCTGCGGGGCAAGTACGGTGTGGGCCGGGTCATTGCGCGGCCCTATGTAGGCACTGCCGAGGCGGGCTTCACCAGAACCGCCAACCGGCACGACTTCTCCCTGGAGCCCCCTGCGAGAACCCTGCTGGACGCCGTAAAGGATGCCGGGCAGGAGGTGCTGGCCGTGGGCAAGATCTTCGACATCTTTGCCGGGCGGGGCACCACGGACCATGTTTACAACAAGAGCAATGCCGATGGAATGCAGCACACCGTGGACTATGCCAAGCGGGATTTCCGGGGACTGTGCTTTGTGAACCTGGTGGATTTTGATATGCAATTCGGCCACCGCCGGGATATTGACGGCTATGCCAACGCTCTGACGGAGTTTGACACCTGGCTGGGCGAATTCGAAAAGTCGCTGCAGGAAGACGACCTGGTGCTCATCACCGCAGACCACGGCTGTGACCCTGCCTATACGGCAACCACGGACCACACCCGGGAGTATGTGCCCCTGATTGCCCTGGGCAGTCAGGTCCGCCCCGGTTCTCTGGGGACCCGGGCCTCCTTTGCGGACATCGCCGCCACGGTGGCGGAGCTGCTGGATGTGCCCTTTGAGACGCCGGGAAAGAGCTTTGCCAAGGAGCTGCTGAAGTAATGGATGCAAAGGCTTTGATTGCCGCTGCGGTGGAGGCCATGGGGCACGCCTACGCGCCCTACTCCGGCTATAAGGTTGGCGCGGCGCTGCTGTGCGCCGACGGCACGGTCTATGGCGGCTGCAATATTGAAAACGGCTCCTATGGGGCAACGAACTGCGCCGAGCGCACGGCCTTTTTCAAGGCGGTCTACGATGGCCACCGGGATTTTTCGGCCATTGCGGTCTGCGGCGGAAAGGATGGGATCATTTCCGATGTGTTCCCACCCTGCGGCATCTGCCGCCAGGTCATGCGGGAATTCTGCGAGGACGATTTCAAAATCTATCTTGTGGGGAAGGACGGTACCTATATGGAGCGGACGCTGGCCCAGCTTCTGCCAGACAGCTTCCGCCCCAAGACCCATATGCAAAAGTAGGTACAAACCGCACATTTCCCTGTTGATTTTTTTGGCAGAGTGTGCAATAATGGAATCCGTAGGGAAACCTACGCAAATTACTTAGGAGGAATGAAAACAATGAGAAAGATTCTTGCAATGCTTCTCGCTGTCGTGATGGTCCTGGGCCTGTGCGCCTGCGGCGGAAAGACCCAGACACCTGCTGCAACCCAGAGTTCGGCGGATGCCGTCCCCGATGAGATGACCTCTTCCGACGGCAAGTACGAGATTGCTTTCGTCACCGATGTGGGCCAGCTGAAGGACAAGTCCTTCAACCAGGGCACCTTCGACGGCGTGAAGCTGTACGCTGCCGATGCCGGTAAGTCCTACAAGTACTACCAGCCCGCCGGCGGCGATCAGGCTACCGATGACGATCGTTACGATGCCATGAAGCTGGCCGTCGACAACGGCGCCAAGGTCGTTGTCTGCGCCGGCTTCATGCAGGGCACCGCTCTGGATAAGGCTGCCAAGGAATTCACCGACACTCGCTTTGTCTTCATCGACGGTTGGGCAATGGGCCTGAGCAATGTTGCCGGTATTGCTTTCCAGGAAGAGCAGTGCGGCTACCTGGCCGGTTATGCCGCTGTTATGGACGGCTACACCAAGCTGGGCTTCACCGGTGGCGGCGGCGGTGCAAACCTTGCCTGCAACCGTTACGGCTATGGCTTCGTGCAGGGCGCTGACGCTGCTGCTGCTGCCAAGGGCGTAAAGGTTGAGATGAACTACTCCTGGCTGTACGGCGCTTCCTTCCAGGCTTCCAATGAGCTGCAGACCATGGCCGCCGGCTGGTATCAGAACGGCACCGAGGTCATCTTCGCCTGCGGCGGTTCCATGTTCCAGTCTGTCGCTGCCGCTGCTTCCGCTGAGGACGCCAAAGTCATCGGCGTTGACGTTGACCAGTCCTTCGAGTCTGACACCGTCATCACCTCCGCTATGAAGGGCATCGGCCAGGCCGCTCAGACCGCTTTGAAGGCTGCTGAGTCCGACGACACCTGGGCTGCCTTCATCGGCGATGGCAACACCAACATCACTCTGGGTGCCAAGGACAACGCCGTGGGTCTGCCCACCGCTACCTGGTCTCTGGAAGGCTGGACCGTTGCCGAGTACGAGCAGATGCTCGCCGACATCGTGGCCGGTAAGGTCGTAATCGACGGCTCCGACGTTCCCGAACCCGCCAGCACCGACAATGTGACTGTCAATATCGTCAAGTAATTTGCATAACCCCGTGCCCCTGCGGTAACAACCGCAGGGGCATTCTTTATAGTGCTTATGCCGAAAAAATGCGGGACGGGAAAGAATGGATATTGCATTTTGACCGCACCGATGTTACAATAACTTCATACGAAAATACCGGGCCTGGGTGCGTCTATAGGATGTATCGGGGCTTTCGGCTTTCTTTCGGTGAAAACGCAGGGAGGAGGGCAAGTAGATTATGGATTCGGAATACGTAATTGAAATGCTCAATATCAGAAAAGAATTTCCCGGCATAGTGGCGAACGACGACATCACCCTTCAGCTGAAGCGGGGCGAGATCCATGCGCTGCTGGGCGAAAACGGTGCGGGAAAATCCACCTTGATGAGCGTCCTGTTCGGCCTTTACCAGCCGGAAAAGGGTGTCATTAAAAAGAACGGTGAGGTGGTCCAGATCCGGGATCCCAACGATGCCACGGCACTGCATATCGGCATGGTGCACCAGCACTTCAAGCTGGTGGATGTGTTCACCGTGCTGGATAATATTATTCTTGGCGCGGAGGATACCAAGTGCGGTTTTCTGCAGCGGAAAAACGCCCGGAAAAAGGTCCAGGAGCTGTCCGATAAATACGGCCTGGCCGTAGACCTGGACGCAAAGATCGAGGATATCTCCGTGGGCATGCAGCAGCGTACCGAGATCCTTAAGATGCTTTACCGGGATAATGAGATCCTGATTTTTGACGAGCCCACCGCAGTCCTGACTCCCCAGGAGATCGACGAGCTCATGGAGATCATGCGGGGCTTTGCCAGAGAGGGCAAGTCCATCCTGTTTATCACCCACAAGCTCAATGAGATCATGGCGGTCTCCGACCGGGTCACGGTCCTGCGGAAGGGCAAGCTGGTTGGAACGGTAAACACCAAGGATACCAACAAGGAAGCACTCTCTGCCATGATGGTGGGCCGTCCCGTGCAGTTGGAAGTCCATAAGGGCCCTGCCCACCCGGGCAAGGTGGTGCTGGATGTGCAGCACATGACCGTTCCCTCCAAGCTTCACAAGAACAATGCAGTCAAGGATGTTTCCTTCCAGGTAAGGGAGGGGGAGATCGTCTGCATCGCCGGCATCGACGGCAACGGCCAGACGGAGCTGATTTACGGCCTGTCCGGTCTGGAAAAGATGACCTCCGGCACCATTACCCTGGACGGCAAGGACCTGACCAAGATGAGCATCCACAAGCGGAATCTCAGCGGCATCAGCCATATCCCTGAGGATCGGCACAAGCACGGCCTGGTGCTGGATGATACCCTGGAAAACAACCTGGTGCTCCAGAGCTACACGGATCCCCGTTTCCAGCATATGGGCTTTATCAAATCCGGCGAGGTCCGGGACTATGCTCTGAAAATCATCGATGAATACGATGTCCGCTCCGGCCAGGGCCCTGTGACCATCACCCGGAGTATGTCCGGCGGTAACCAGCAGAAGGCCATTATCGGCCGGGAAATCGACCGGGGTACGCCCCTGCTGCTGGCGGTTCAGCCCACCCGCGGCCTGGATGTCGGCGCGATCGAATACATCCACCGCCAGATCGTCGCCCAGCGCGACAAGGGCAAAGCTGTCCTGCTGGTCAGCCTCGAGCTGGATGAGG
>ERZ773235.905-NODE-905-length-34640-cov-5.868267_pt1 | contig 34640 bp, 31 predicted proteins | sample MGYA00580522_ERZ773235 | MGnify/ENA primary metagenome ERZ773235 (study PRJEB29015, sample SAMEA2737797) | human gut metagenome | biome: human gut; feature: human-associated habitat; material: faeces | place: China | collected 2012 ...
ACATCAAACGTGAGGAACTTGCCAAAGCAGAGGTCTTAATTCCTTGCGAAGAAGACTATATGAGCCTCAGCTCTGTCATGCAACCTATTTTTGAGCTGATAATCTCGAACCGGATTGAGTCTCGTAAGCTGGCTGCACTTAGGGATGAACTACTACCAAAGCTGATGTCCGGCGAGATTGATGTCTCTGCCGTCCAGCTCTAAGCCGCTAAATTATCGTTTATCTTTTGATTGGTAACGATTCTGTCATCAAAGCATTTAAGCAGCTTACCAATCCGAAGTTGCGTTTCGTAGTCAAAGCACGGAACTTCGTATTGCATAATCGCAGCTTTATCGCCCCGTGGCATCTTCGTTCCTTTAGCCGTAGCCGTAGCATAGTCAAAAAATGCGTTACTAGACAACACATAGTATAGAAATGTCGGGTCGCATCCATGTACGGCTCTGAAAACAAGAACATCATTTGAGCATCCACCATCATTTTCCGCTATCCAAATTTTCTTAAAATATGGTCGAATATTAGAAAACAATACATCACCTTTTGCATATTGCTGTGTATATGGAATAGATGGCAAAGAATTTGCGCCAACAATTCCGCCCTTGTTTGGCATCATATTTTCAGTGGAAATATAATTTTGCCTAGACAGGGTTTTAGTCGAAATCTTTTCCTTAACATAGGAACACAAAGAGCTAAGTTTAGATGTCATACCCTATCGCCCCCAATCGCTCTCTGATTTCTTTTTCAAGCTCATGAGACTTTTCAAAAAGTTCGGAAAGCTCCGATGTCAAGCGATTCATCTTTTCATCAAAAGGCTCATCATCTTCTTCCTGCTCCTCAATGCCCACATACCGTCCGGGCGTTAAAATATAATCCTGTTTGGCAATTTCTTCGGTCGTGACAACCGCGCAGAATCCCTTTACATCTTCCAGCGTCCCATTGCAATACGCTTGATAAGTCTCCGCAATCTTGGCGATATCCTCAGTCGTCAATTCGCGGTTCTTGCGCGAAATCATCGTGCCAAGTTTCCGGGCATCAATAAACAGTGTTTTATCCTCAAACGCCTTTTTCTTATTGAGGAACCAGAGACACACGGGAATCTGTGTCGTATAGAAAAGCTGCGTCGGCATCGCAACGATGCAGTCAATCAAATGATCCTCAATAATCTTCTTTCGGATTTCACCTTCGCCGCCGCTCTGGGAAGAAAGCGAACCGTTCGCCAGCACCATACCGATTTTGCCATTTGGCGCAAGATGATAGATCATATGTTGCAGCCATGCAAAGTTGGCGTTTCCAGCAGGCGGCGTTCCATACTTCCAGCGCTTATCCTGTGCCAGTTTATCCGCGCCCCAATCGGAGAGATTGAACGGCGGATTTGCCATGATGAAATCTGCACGCATGGTCGGGTGCAAATCTTCAAAAAATGTGTCTGCCGCATACTTTCCCAAATTGGCATCAATGCCGCGAATAGCAAGGTTCATTTGTGCCATCTTCCAAGTGGTTGCGTTGGCTTCCTGACCATAAACCGCGATATTATCAATGTTCCCCGCATGGTTTTCAATGAACTTTGCGCTCTGAACAAACATACCGCCGGAACCACAGCACGGATCGTATACGCGCCCCTTAAACGGCTGCAAAACCTCAACCAACGTCCGAACAACACAGGAAGGCGTATAGAATTCACCGCCGCGTTTTCCTTCCTGCTCTGCAAACATGGATAAACAGTATTCGTAAGTTCTGCCGAGGATATCCTTTTCGTTGCCGTGTTCCACCATGGCAATATTGGTGAACAGATCGACCACTTCACCCAGCCGTCGTTTATCCAGCTCCGGGCGAGCAAAATTTTTCGGCAGAACATCTTTCAGCTTGCTGTTTTCTTTTTCAATCGCTCGCATGGCTTCATCAATTATGGTGCCGATTTCTGGCGTATGCGCCGCAGCCGCAATAACAGACCATCTGGAAGAAGCCGGAACAAAGAACACATTTTCGGAAAGATACTCGTCCTTGTCTTCTGGATCTGCATATTCATCCTTTAACAATTCTGCACGCCGTTCTTCAAAGCGGTCAGAAATATACTTCAGGAAAATCAATCCCAATACAACACTTTTATATTCAGATGCGTCCATATTTCCGCGCAGAACACACGCTGCATCCCAAATCTGCTTCTCAAATCCAATATTCGCAGAGGCCTGAGCTTTTTCCATATCTGTACTCCTTCAAATTTAATCAAATAGCTTCAATAGTCTGTTTCATTATACCATGTCATCCATCCAAAATCGACAATTCATCCGGACTTTTTCAGATACATCATTCCAAAAAGTCACTTTTTCTGTTTTCCCCTCATCCTCTTTTTCGGCAGCTGCTCCTTCCTCAATTCCGACTGCATCAGCACCTCTTTGAACGAGCGTTGCTGCACTTCCGTCAGTTTATTCCACTTGATTTTCCATTTCGCCATGAGCATGGCTATCGTTCGGTCAATCCAGATTTCATCATTGGGGACATTCCGTTCTTTCTGTTCGCGGGCAATGTCCGCTTCCCGAATCAGCTGCTGAACGTATTTCTCGATTTCTTCGAGTTGCTGGCTTCCCTCGCTTCTTTCGGCGTACTTGTTCCGCAGGAAGCGCAGGATTGGTCGCAGGTCGTTTTTGATTTTCATCTCAAAATACTCGTCTTCGTCAATCTGCGCTTCCTTGAACGTCAAGATCTGGGCATTTGAATCCTCACTGATATTCGTCTCCTTGATAATTTTCATGCGGACGGCTTCAAACAGCATATCAATCGCCCGAATCGCGTTTCTCGCTTCGCCGTCCACCATGATTTCCATATCCATCAGTAATTTCGGAAAATCCGGATGCGTCGCCATTTCGCAAAGCAATCGGTTGTTGATTTTTCCGCTTTTGAGCAGCTCCGCCATCTCACTGCTGATGTTCAAATCATGGATATCTCCCTGCATCGGGTTTTCGAGTTCTGACAGTCCCAGCAGATAATCCGTTGAAACACCATAGAATTTCGCCAACGTGACCAATGCAAATTGGCTGACCTCTTTGCTTTCGTTCGTCTCATAATTGCTCAACGCCGAGCGCGAAAGCCCCGTTTGTTCCGCCAGCTCGTCCAGCGTAAGCCCGTGTCTGTCCCGCAGCATCTTTATTTTTTCAGAAATCGGCATCGTCTCAAGCATTTCTTTTTTCCCCTCATCGTTTTTTCACATTTTTCAATTTGGATAACCGCTTCAAGAGCGTGGATTTTTTGCGATTTCGCGAATTTATCCATCGTTTAGGAATCATCTGTTATTTTTCTTGCTTTTGTGATATGATCTGCTCGTCGATCGACAGAACCCGACAGAACGGAAGGGCGCACTTCTATACATTCTTCGGATGTATCTTCGTGCTTTACGCTCGGTTTTCCTCTTTGCCCTGCTCCCGCAATGCAAGAGACTTTGCGCAGCGTTGCTGCGTCCAAGAGGGCTGCCCCCTCTTGCGGCGCTCTGCGCCTATCCCCCGCGTACTTTGCATCAGCCACGATCTGCAAGCAGATCCCGTCTGCCGCAAAGTTTTTGAATCCTTCCGCAGCCGTTTTTCTCATTCGTTTTTTCAGAAAGGAATCCACACGCCATGAACAAAACGCCATCTTCCTCCATCAAACCGAATCAAAAACTGCGTAATCTTGAGCAGGAAAAAGCGCAAGCCGAGCATCGCAGCCAGCGTCTCCAAAACCGCGAACGCTATCTAAGCGAAGGCGCACGGAAAAAGCGTACCCATCATCTTTGCAACATGGGCGGCGCGATTGAAGCCCTCTGCCCGCAGATTGCCGCATTGAATAAAGCCGATTTTTACCGCGTCATGGAGCGCATCTTTGCGCTCTCCGAGGTGCAGGACATTCTTCTGGATATGACGCTCGAAGATGATGAGGATGATATCGAAAACATCCGCTTTGCCTTCGCCGATGAAAACCAAATTGCGCATGATCCGCGTGGTATTCCATCGTTTGAACAAAGCTGATGGCACTGTATCATTTCTCCGTTTCTCAAATCAAGCGAAGCGCGGGACAGAGCGCCCTTGCTGCCGCGGCATATCGCGCAGGCGAACGCCTGTACAGCGAATATTACGACGAAATCAGCGACTACACACGCAAGGGCGGCGTTCTCCATACGGAAATTCTGCTGCCCGCTCATGCTCCGGAGTGCTTTCGTGACCGAGCAACGCTCTGGAACGCCGTAGAAGCCGCTGAACGCCATCCCAAAGCGCAGCTCGCATACAGTTTTGACATCGCGCTGCAAAACGAACTTTCACTGAACGAAAATATTGAACTGGCTCGCGCTTTCGTGCAAAAAGAATTTGTGGATCGCGGAATGATCGCCGACCTTGCCATTCATTCTCCCGACAAGACCGGCGGCATTCCCAATCCCCACATGCACGTCATGACCACCATGCGTCCATTGAATCCTGACGGCAGCTTTGCGCCCAAGCAGCATCGCGAATATGTGCTGGATGCCAGCGGAAACCGCATCCGCGGTTCAGACGGTCGCTACCGTTTCAATGCCGTCCATACCACCGATTGGCATTCTCCCGAAAGGCTCGAATCGTGGCGCACCGCATGGTGCAACGCCGTCAATGCCATGTTTGAAGAAAAGGGAATTCCTTCGCGCATCGACCACCGTTCTTATGCGCGGCAAAGCGTCGAACAAATCCCAACCGTTCACGAAGGTCCCAATGTTCGCAAGCTGGAGCAGAAGGGCATCCGCACGGAAAAAGGTGAGTTGAACCGCTGGATTCGCTCCACCAACAAGCTGACCCGTACGCTAAAAACGCAGATCGCGAAGCTGACCGAATGGATCCACGCTCTCCGCTCCGAGCCGGAAGCCTCTAAAACGCCCACGCTTTGGGCATTGGTCAGCGAAGCACAGCAGCGGCGCTATGCTCAGGCATGGAGCCAAAAAGGAAAAGTCCGCGATCTCAAGCAATTTGCCGAAACCGTCAATTTTCTGCAAGCCCATCAGATTTTCACCCTTGAAGACCTTTCCGCCCGGCTCTCCCAAACCCGTTCTGCCTTTCATCAGTTGAGCGATGCGCTTCATTCCACTTCTTCCCGAATCCGCGAATTGGAAGCGCTCATTCGTCAGGCAGACATCTACGCCAAGAATAAGCCGATTTATGAAAACCTGAACGCGATTCACTGGAAAAGCCGGCGAGACGCTTACGCACAGGAACATGACGGCGAACTCCGATTGTTCTATGCCGCACGCCGTATTCTCAAAGAAAAACTGGGCGACAAACCGCTGACAGTCAAGGTTTGGAAAGACGAACTTGAAACCCTCCGGCAAAGTTACGCCAAACAAGCCCCGCGCCTGATTCCTCTTCGCGACGAGCTGCTGAAGCTCTCACAAGTGCAGCACAATGTCAATCTTCTGCTTCGCGAACGAGAAGAACGACATCACTCTGAAATATCCAGATAAGGAGGTTCTCATGCCCGGCTCCGTTCCCATGATCCGCATGAGCGACGTACAACAAACCGCCGTTCACTGGCTCTGGTATCCATACATTCCCTTCGGCAAGCTGACCATCCTACAAGGCAATCCCGGCGAAGGCAAGACCTATTTCGCCATGTATCTCGCAGCTGCCTGCACCAACCGTCAACAGCTTCCAAACGGTGAGCTGCTTGAACCCTTCAACGTGATCTATCAGACGGCGGAGGACAGTCTCGGCGATACCGTCAAGCCCCGCTTAATCGAAGCAGGCGCCGACCTTGACCGCGTGTTGGTGATTGACGACCGCGAATCCATGCTCACATTGACAGACAAACGCATTGAGCGTGCCATTTGCGAAAATCAAGCCAAACTGTTGATTATCGACCCGATTCAGGCGTTTCTGGGCGCTCAGGTCGATATGAACCGCGCCAACGAAGTGCGCCCGATCTTCCGCGCACTGGGTGAAATTGCCGAAGCCCACAACTGCGCCATTTTGATGATCGGTCATCTCAACAAAGCGTCCGGCTCACAAAGCACCTATCGCGGGCTTGGTTCCATCGACATGACCGCTGCCGTGCGCAGTCTCCTGTTCATCGGTAAGGTCAGGGACGACCCCACCACGCGCATTCTGACGCATGAGAAAAGCTCGCTGGCACCTCCGGGCAAGTCATTGGCTTTCTCGCTCGGCGATGCGGACGGTTTTCGCTGGCTCGGCGAATATCAGCTCACCGCCGACGAGCTGCTTTCCGGCTCAGAACACACGCCCACAAAGGTTGAGCGTGCCGAAAAGCTCATTCTCTCCCTGCTTGAAAACGGGCGCGTCTGTCCCAGCAGCGTCATCGACAGAGCCGCGCAGGAGCAGGGCATTTCCCCGCGTACCGTCCGTTCCGCCAAACGAAACCTCGCATCCAAGCTGTACGTCGTCCGCGACGGAACACAGTGGATGGTGAGTCTGCTCTCTTAGTCCTTTTCCTCAAGTGGCAAAGCGGCTCTAAGCCCTTTTAGCCTGCCACTTCGCCACTTGAATTGTTTTTCTCTATGAAAGGAGTCCCATGACAACGATTCAGGGCTTCACGCCGCCCCCAAACCATGCTACAATGGGCGTGGAATCCACGATCCTTGACAACCTCACACCGGCCCCGTCAGACATGTCTGGACAAGGAGAACCGGATATGTCTGCAAAACTCAAACAACGAGCGGTCATCAACGGGAAGGTATTCTGGCTGACCGGCTCAACGCAACAGGAACTCTTTCAATCGTATCTGTCCCACGCCATCACGGAGGGCGTTGTCGTTCCGCCGGATGAAAACAGGCAGCATCGCAAAGACGGATTAAGTACGCGTTTTTCGGATATCGCCGAGCGTTGGTTTACGCTCTACAAAGTCGGCAAGGTTCGTGAAACCACGTTGACCGGCTATGAAAGCTATCTCAAACGCCACGTTCTGCCGTATTTCGGCGAAATGGATGTGCGGGATATCTCCATCGACGACGTGCAGCTCTTTCTCAACAGCAAGGAATCCCTCTCCAAGAAGACGATTGACGAGATCTGGCTGGTCGTCCGCATGGTGCTTGACGTCGCCTTTGAAGATGGGCTGATTCCCAGCAATCCATCCAAATCCAAGCGGCTGCGCAACCCCTCCAAGAAAAAGAGCACACGTCTCCCGCTGACCACAAAGGAAGCCGAAGACATCGAGGCGCATTTGCCGGATATACCCAAGCTGCTTGACCGCCGCTATGTGGCGCTGCTGCTCTACTGCCCGGCACGCAGCGAGGATATCCGCGGCATCCGCATGAAGGACATTGATCCGCATAAAATGCTGATCCGTATCGAGCGCAGCGTCACCTATGCTAAAGCGAAAACCATCATCGGCGATCCGAAAACGGAAGCGGGCTTTCGCCACATGCTGATGCTTCCCAAGCTGTGGGACGTTCTCGCGCTCACCCCGGAGGAAATGCACGATCCCGACGCTTATCTGCTGCACATGCGCGATGATACGCATCAGCCGCTCACCTTTCAGGCAAATCGCCGCCTGTGGGAGCGCGTTTGCGCAGCAATCAACGTCTACGGCAAAACGCCGCATTGCTTCCGTCATACCTTCGCCACACGCGCCTATCGCGCAGGCGTATCGGAAAAAACGCTGCAAAGCATGGGCGGCTGGGCAGATTTGAAAACCATGCAGCATGTGTACATCCACACGCAGGAAGAAGACTTGGAAAATGCCCGCAGGCTGCTGACCCTTCTTTAACCGTTTGTGGCACGGCATGTGACTGCGCAAAGCCTGCAAAAACTCAATCCGCGCAAGGATTAAACGGTTGTTATTTTATTGAAGATGTGACAAAAAAAGTGCCGAAATCCCAAAATTTCGGCACTTTGACATGAACAAAAGCGGGCTGAGCCCGCCTTCACTTCCGCCGAAGTCTGCCACGCATCAAAGTCTTGCTCACGCGGACGGTTTTATGCAATTTCCTACACATCAAAAAATCCAGCCAAGCAATCATCTTGACTGGATTCTCTGGTAGCGGCAATGTGATTCGAACACATGACACTTCGGGTATGAACCGAATGCTCTGGCCAGCTGAGCTATGCCGCCATATGGTTGCGGGAGTAGGATTTGAACCTACGACCTTCGGGTTATGAGCCCGACGAGCTGCCAGACTGCTCCATCCCGCGATGTGAAGCGCCGTCGTTCTGACGACGAGGATCATTATACACAATTTTTCGGTTTCTGTCAATCCTTTTTTTGAAATTTTTTCTTCAGATAGCCGTCCATGTTGCCGTGCGCGGAAAGGCGGATCGAGTCCATGCCAAATTCGCGCATGGCGGCTTCCAGAATCGCCACGCCGCTGGGAATGATGTCCGCGCGGTGCGCCATCAGCCCCGGCACCTGCCGCCGCTCGGCCATGCTCATGCGCGCAAGCCGCCTGCCCCAGCCCGCGACCGTTTCAAAATCCATCCGCATGCCCTCGCAGCGCGCCGCGTCAAAGAGCGGAACGGCGCACTGCATCGCGCCCAGCGTGGTCATCGTCCCGCCGACGCCGACCCAGTCCGGCTTCATCCCCAGCGTCAGCAGCCCCTGCGCGTCGCGCTGGATGAGCCGCCTGCATTGTTCCACTGTCGCCGCGTAATCATCGAGCCTCAAAACCGGCCGCTGCGCGTTCATGCGCACCGCGCCCATCTGCAAGCTGACCGCGCCGCGGATTTTCTCGCCCTCGCCCAGCGTAAATTCCGTCGAGCCGCCGCCGATGTCGATCATGCCGCAAACGCCGCCGTCGCTCGCGCCGATGTACGAGAGCACCGCCTCCTCCTCGCCGGAGACGATCTCCACCCGCGCCCCGCAGGCCGCCTCGCATCGGTCGGTGAAGGCCCGCCCGTTCGCCGCGTCGCGCACTGCGCTGGTGGCAAAAACAAAAATCTTCTGCGCGCCGTCGCCGCGGGCGCACTGCGCCAGCTCCTCGACAGCGTTCACAGAAGATTGTATGCTCTCCTCGGTCAGCCTTCCGCCGATCAGCCCGGCGAACAGGCGCGTCCCGCGGCGCTCGCGGCGCACATCGCAAAGCTGCCCGTCCTTCCAGCTCGCAACCAGCAGGCGGATCGCGTTCGACCCGATTCCAATGCAGCCAAGGCGCATGGCGTTTCCCTCCGCTTAATCCTGTCCGTATACATCAAAATCAAGCTGCTGCTCGATCTCGTCCAAATTGCCCACCTGATAGATGATTTCGCCGTACCAGCAATAGCCGTAGTCCCTGCGCGCCGTGCGCTCGATAAAATCGGAAGAGTCGATCTCCGTCAGCGCGGTCTTGAGCTGATTGTTCTCGCTCTGCGCGTCGTGATAGGCCTGCGCCGCCGCCACCAGCTGCTCCTGCTGACGCTCCAGGCTCACGGCCTTCGCCGGAAAGCGCATCAGCATCGCCAGCGTCCCCGCACCCATCAGCACCGCCAAAATCCGAAACGGCCTGATTCTCTTTCTTTTTGCGGCCACGTCGCCCATCCCCCGCATCTTTTGACAAATTTGTACAGTCATAATTCGACCTTTTTTCATTTTTTCCTGCAACAAATTCATCATCTCCGCGACGTTATTTAACTTTTTTGACATATTCGCGCGGATTCGCCCGCAAACGCGCGCTTCTCGCCGCGAAAAAGCGAAGAAGCCGCCCCAGCGTCGCGGCATACGCCGCCAGTCCGAGTGCCACGCCCGCAAACGCATAGAGCCGAAACGGGTTCATCCGCAGGCGGAGCGCGATTCCCGTCATGCCCGCCGCGCAGAGCGCCCCGAGGAACAGATCCGCCGCGCCCGCGGTCAGCCGGCCGCGCCGCAGCCGCCCGAGCAGATCGTAGCAAAGCCCCGCCGCCGCGCCCAGCGCCGCCATCCATCCGAGCGCCTGCGCCTGCTGTGCGGCGGTCACCCCTTCTTGCGGCCGAACAGCCCGCGCCGCGCCTTTTTCTGGGTCGCCTCGCTGTATTCGACGCCCACGATCTCGCCGGTCACGTCGAGCTGGCCGTCGTCGAGGTTCAGCTGTTCGATGTGCAGGTTTTCGCCGAGCAGCGCCACCTCGCCCTCGCCGGTTTCCAGCACAACCTCCCGGTCGTTGAAGCAGCTCACCGCCGTCACGCCGGTGAGCTTCGCGCGCGCGCGTCCGTCGAGCATCAGGGTATGCCGGGGGAGCTGCACGGTGTTTTTCTCCATATCATCGCCTCCGCTTTCAGGTTATGCGCGGCAGCCTTCCAGATATGTCCGCGTCATCCGGCGGATGGCCGTCTCTTCCTGCCCCGCCCGCGCCGCACGACGCTGCTCGAGAAGCAGATCCAGCGCCTGATCCACGTCCAGCCGACAGGCCGCGCCGCAGAGCCGCCGCGCCGCGCTTCCATCCAAAAGCTGCGCCGGAGGCTCGCCGTTCTCCGTTTCTTCCTGCGCCGTGCCCGCGCCGCCGTGGCGCATTGCCAGCCGCCGCGCCGCGCTCTGGCGTGTGCAGACGCTCCGCTCGTCCGTCCCGATGTTGTATACGCCGCCCTCGCCGCATCGAAACGCCCGCGCGCCCAGCGTCAGCCCGCAGCAGACGACATCCAGCGGATGCACAAACACCCCGCGCGCCGCCGGATGGCGCACCCGGATCGTCCGCCCCTCCAGCAGCGCGTCGCACCATGCCGCGCATTCTTCACCCAAGACCGGCACGTGGCGAACGAGCATCGTCCGAACCGCGTCGCCCAGCAGCCCCCGCGCCGCGCCCAGCAGCGCCATTTGCAGAATGCTCGCCTCCATCCCCTCGCGCGTCCGCCCGCCGATTTCCCCCACCTCGTTCATCCGTCCGCCACCCCGATAGACCGCCGCGTCCGACATCGCCAGCAGCAGCGGCACGCCCGCCTCGCGCACCTCCCGCGTCAGCGTGAGCGTCGCCTCCAGCCGCTCCGGCAGGCTTCGCCCCGTCATCTCTCCCGGCAAAATTGCCGCGCTCACCCGCCCTGCCGTCAGCGCGCGGCAGAGCGTCTGCGCGTCCGCCCGGTCGCTGACGCACATCGGCCTTGCGCCGATTTCATCCAAAACCGCAATCAGAAACGCACACAGGCCGCCTCGATCCCCCACGATCAGCACACGCTTGCCGCGCCATCCCTCGAGCATCGCCTCCAGCACCGCGCCTCGCCTCCCGTCCCGCCCATCCTATGGCGGCCGACGCGCGAATAGTCCGCCCTGACCGTCCGCCGCGTCCCCTTTTCTCCACAGCCAAAGTATGGTATAATCACGGTAAATTGATTCTCGGAGGCGCACAATGCACAGCTTTTTGAAAAAAACCCTTTCTCTGTCCCTCGCCCTGTCCCTGCTGGCGGGCGCGGCGGGCGCGACGACGCTCACCGGGCTTGAAACCGAAACCGTCGAGCGCAACTGGGCGAGCAGCCTGTTTTTCCCGCGTATGGAGGCGCTGACCGGCGTTTCCATGGACGCGCATGCCGTTTCGGATGAAACGCAGTATGCGAATCTGATTGCCGCCATGGCGCAGGGGAGCATCCCGGCGGATGTGCTCTTCAAGGCGAATCTCTCCCGCGCACAGGAGCAGACCCTGCTGGAAAGCGGCGCGTTGATCGACCTTGCGCCGCTGATCGAGGCCAACATGCCCAACCTCTCCGCGCTGCTGGCGGCGCACCCCGATTGGCGGGCGGCCATCACGCTGGACGACGGCCGAATCGCCTCCCTCCCCCTGCTGAATACGACGGAGCGTCAGGTCTGCGTGTGGATCAACGCGAAGTGGCTTTCTGCGCTGAATCTGTCCGCGCCGACCTCCGTGGCGGAGTTGACTGACGTGCTGCTGGCGTTCAAGGCGGGCGATCCCAACGGCAATTTCAAGCAGGATGAAGTCGCGGCGGATCTGATCGGCGTTTACGAGATGCGCTGGCTTCTGCCGTATTTCGGCGTCGTCGCAGATGACAGCAACCTCGCGCGTCTGCCCGACGGCTCGCTGGCCTTCGCGCCGGAGCTGCCCGCCTATCGCGAATGGATCGCCACCCTGCGCGACTGGGTGGCGCAGGGCATCCTGCCCCAGACCGCGTTCACCGCGATGCACAGCACGGCGGCGCTCTCCGCCGCCTCCTCTGATGAAAAAACGCCCGTGACCAGCGGCCTGATCGTCACGATGACACCGTATACGCACGTTCCCTCCGCCGCCGCGGCGGATTACGACGCGCTGCTCATGCCGGACGCCTCCGGCGCGACCCGCTGGCGCGACCTGCTGGGCGAGGTGTGGACGGGCTGCTTTGCCGTCTCTTCCTCCTGCGAAGACCCCGCCGCCGCGCTTCGCTGGGTCGATGCGCTCTATGGCGAGAACGGCGCGCTGCTGGCCTACGCGGGCGTTGAGGGCGAGGATTATGTCTGGAACGCGGACGGCACATGGTCGTTCAAGCTGACCGGCAGCCGGACAATCAACGACGTTCGCGCAAACGTGCTGATGTACACCGGCGCGGCCATGTCCGGTCTTTACCCCAGCGATTTCATATCCAAGGTCGCCAGCCCGGTCGATCAGCATGTCTTCGAGCAGAACGAGCGCGTCCACGCCGTCAGCGAGCAGGTCATCCCCGCGCACGCGCTGAGCCTTGAGCGTCAGCAGCGCGCAAACGAGCTGACCGCGGTGCTCGGTGGTCTGGTGGATAGGGGCGTTGCGCGCTTCGCCACCGGCGAAATCGAGCTGAACGACGAAACCTACGCCGCGTGGCTTTCCGAATTGAAAGCCGCCGGCAGCGACGAGCTGGTGGCGATGTATCACTGACGCTTTCCGTCTGCCTTTTGTGTGCGCATTTTCAATTTCCTTCAAAAATCCATCACAAAAACACCGCATCTTCTCAGTCAGCATCACGCTTTCTCCCGAAGATACGGTGTTTTTTTCAGTTTTTCATGTTCGGGAATGGGGCTTTGCCCCATCGCCCCACCAAAGGGCTTTCCGATCGCCCTTTGGAAACCTTCGGGCACAAATACTTCGTTTTACTCTTGAAATATCTGTGTTGTGACAGCTCCATTTTGTTTTTTTTGGGGGAAATTCTCTTCGCGGCGGCATCGCCCCGCCACTGACGCATTACTGCCTGCTTATCGGCCGACGATGCGATCCCAGAGGTCGCCGAAATCATCCGCCAGCTCGTCAAGGCCGGTCACGTTGGCCACGCGCTCGCCAAGCCCTTTGATCTGGCCGTAGAGCGTGTCGTCATCGGTGATTTCCACATCCTTGAGGTTGTCGTCCACCTTCTGCACGGTTTCGGTGATCTGCTGCTTCATGCGGTCATCCAGCCCCGCGCTGTATTGCGCGTCAAACCTGACGGCAACCAGCGCGCGGCCGTTGTTCACGACGACCTGCGCCTCGTCGATCTCGCTGATCTGCTGCACGGCCTGCGCGATCTTCTCGGCCAGTTGGCCAGCCTGCGCAGGCGTCATCGTCTCGGTCGTCGCGGCGGGCGAGGGTTCGGCGGTCGCTTCCGCCGTCGCCATCGGGGAATGGGTCGGCGCGGCCGTCGTCGCCATCGGGGACGCGGTCGGGGCTGTGCTCACCGTGTTGGCGGAGCAGCCGACCATCATCACGCTGACGGCGGCCATGCACATCAGCGTCAAAAACCATTTTTTCACTTGATTCGCCTCCTTGCCGCTATTGTGAGCAGGGCGGCGCGGCGTTATTCATCGTAAAACGTGCATCCGCCGATAAATTCGCGCAGGATGGACGTCGGCGGGATTTCGCTCTCCTCGCTGCAATCCTTGAAATAATGAAGGAATTTGACCAGCCGCCGCGAGCGCGTGTAATACGGGCTATCCTTCGGGATGGATTTGAGCATCGGGAAGGCGTATTTCTTCAGCACCGCGATTTCATACAGCAGCGACGAATTGAACATGACGTCCGCCTTCTCCTGATAGGGGAAGATGTATTTTTCCTCCCCCGCGCGGACGCTGTCCCACATCGCCATCGTCGCGGTCACGTCGGTGTGGCGGGTTCGCGCGTCGCGCACCATGCGCCGGAGCAGGCGCACATCCGTCGTGCGGATGCGGTTGTGGCCGTCGAGGTTGAGCTGGGTCAGCGCGCTGACATAGATTCGGTATTTCAGCTCGCTGGGGATCTCCTCGCTGAGCGCGTCGTTCAGCCCGTGGATGCCCTCGACGACGATCACCTGATCCTCCTGCGCCCTGAGCCGCACGCCCCTTTCCAGCCTGCGCTTTGTCTTGAAGGAATACAGCGGCAGCTCGACCTCGCGCCCGGCCAGCAGCTCCACCAGTTGATCGTTGAACAGCGCCACGTCGATGGATTCCAAGCATTCCAAATCGGGCTTTCCGTCCGCGCCGAGCGGGATCATCTCGCGGTTTTTATAGTAGTTATCCAGCGAAATCGCCAGCGGGCGCTTGCCGCTGACGCGGAGCTGCACGCTCAGCCGGTTGGCGAAGGTCGTTTTGCCGCTGGAGCTCGGCCCGGCGATGAACACGACCCGCGCGCCGTTGGCAACGATGCGCTCGGCGATCTGCGCGACGGCGCGCTCCTGCATGGCCTCGCTGACGCGGATAAACGTCCGCGCGTCGCCCTTTGCGATGATGTCGTTCAGGTCAGCGGCGTTTTCGCATTGCAGAATCCGCGAGCAGACGTTCGCCTCGACATACGCGCGCATGAGCTTCGGCCGCTCGACAAACGGCGCGGGCGCGCCGTCAAGCGCCTCGGCGGGCAGCAGGAGCACCATGCCGGGGTAATAAAACCGCAGCGCGAAGGATTGGATTTCGCCCGTCGATTCCACCATGTCGCCGTAGAAATACTCGCTCAGGCCGTCGCAGGTATACACGTCGAAATGATCGAACGGGCGATACGCCAGCAGGCGCACGGTGTCCTCCTGCCCCTGCGCGCGGAAATACGCCACCGCCTGCTCGCGCGTCCAGCGGGATTTGACGATCGGCAGGTCGGCCTTGGAAATTTCACGCATGCGCGCCTCGATTTTGCGCACCAGCGACGCCGTCAGCGAAACGCCGCTCACGTTCAGGTAGAGCCCCAAGCCGATGCTGTGCTCAAAGCGCGCCTTTGCGCCCGGCGCGATGTCCCGCAGAGCAAGCAGCAGAATCAGGCGGGCGCTGCGCTCGTAAATGCGGCGGTCTTCTTCATTTTTTCCGTTCAGATGGTTCATATGCTTCCTCCTTGTGGACAACGCGCAGAATCCGCGCGTCTTTTTTGTATCCTTCATTGTATCATGCGGACAAGCGTTTGAGCAACAGTTTTCTTTTTTCCGGACAGCGCGCATTGTGTCAAGAGCAACATGGTTTACACGTTGTGCAGGCACATGGTTTACATATTTTCTCTTGGGTCATCGACCAAACGGCAGCTCCGCTTCATGGTATAAACCCGCCGCTCAAGGTCAATGCGTCCGTTTTTATATTGCAGATAAAATGTGCGTTTCCCTCTTGATTCCGAACGCAAAGCGTGGTACAATGCAACTCGTTCATTAAAAATCCGTTTGAATTTGCAAGAATCAGCAAGAATGTTCGGATTTTCAATTCTGAAAGGAGACCTTCATCCATGAAGAAACTGCTTGCTCTGCTCGTTGCCGCTCTGCTCATCGTCTGCGCGTCCCTCGCGCTGGCCGAGCCCGTCGCCATCAAGGCGCTGATCCTGCCGAAGTTCGAAAGCGGCGAAATGGCCGGCGATTTCCCCGGCGAGGCTCAGTATTACTATGAGGGCTATTGCGAGGGCGGCGAGAGCTACGATATCGTCGGCTGCCCGAACCCGCTGTACGTCAAGGACGGCGTCGCCCTCTGCGTGACCGGCATGGGCAAGGTCAACAGCGCGATGACCCTTCAGGCCATCCTGATGGATGATCGCTTCGATTTCAGCAATGCCTACATCATCAGCACCGGCTGCGCCGGCTCCGCGATTGAGTACGGCGTGATGGGCGACGTGTTCGTCATCACCGCGACGGTTGACTTCGACCTCGGCCACCATGCCGACGCGCGCGACCTGACCACCGATCTGGCGACCACCTGGTTCCACGACGAGAGCTATGACGACGCTTCCGCCAAGCTGCTCGATCAGGAGCTCTGCGAGAAGGTGTTCAACCTCGTCAAGGATGTTCAGATCGAGACCACCGAAAAGACCCGCGCCTTCATGGCCGCCACGTTCGACAACGCCGACTGGGCCATCCGTGACCCGAAGGTGCTGCGCGGCACGACCGTCACCGGCGATAACTACTGGAAGGGCATGCACGACCACGCGAACGCCCTGCTGATGACCGAGACGTATGGCTGCCCCGATCCGTATGCCCTCACCGAGATGGAGGATCACGCGATGTCCGTCGTGCTCGACCGCCTCGGCATGCTCGACCGCTACATCATCATCCGCGATTCCGTCAACACCGACGTGTTTATGAACGGCGCCTCCCCGGAGAGCCTCTGGGATCCGAACTTCGTGGATTCCCTCGCGTCCGAGTCCAGCGTTGAATCCGCCGACATCTTCGCCACCGCGATGAAGAACAACTTCACCGTCGGCCATGTCGTGATCGACGCCATCCTGAACGGCGAACTGTAATCCGTTTCCTTCCGGCCGGAGAGACTTTCTCTCCGGCTCAATTTATTGACATAAGCAAACTTGGCTTGAATAGCAAAATCAAGAAATTCAGCTATTCTTTCATTTGCGGAAAGGGCTATTCTCCCCCCTTCGGGGGGAGAATAGCTTTTTGTCTGCAGTCTGGGTCGGAGAGATTTTCTCTCCGGCTTTTTTCATGTCTCGGGCCTTCCGCATCGCGGGCGAAAACGGCACGCAGGGTTTGACTTATTCCCGCTTTCCCGCTATACTGATTTCATTCACACAGGGGAGGCGATCTTGTGACCCGCGCCGAATTGACCCGATATATCTTCGACACATACAGCGTCGAGCCGGATTATCCCTTTTCGGATGACAACGTTTCCGCCGTCTTCCGCCACCCGGCCAACCGCAAGTGGTTTGCGCTCGCGATGAATATCCCCGCGCGCAGGCTCGGCCTGCCGTCGGACACGCGGATGGATATCGTCAACCTGAAATGCGACCCCAACCTCATCGTCTCCCTTCGCGGCGCGCCCGGTCTCTTCCCCGCCTATCACATGAGCAAGGAAAACTGGATCACCGCCGCGCTCGACGGAAGCACTTTCGACGAAACCCTCAAAACGCTGCTGGATATGAGCCATCAGGCAACCGCGCCGAAGGTCAGAGGGAGACGGAACGCGCAGGCGCGATGAAATCCGTATCAAAAAACCGCCGCGAATCGAAAACTCGCGGCGGTTTTATGGTATCGTTTAGCCCGTTTACGACAGCAGCATCCGGTCGTTCTCGATCTCCTGACCGGCGGCCTTTTCAAAGAGCTGCATCAGATCCTCGCGGGTGAGCTTCTTCTTCTCCTCCCCGCGCACATCGACCACAATGCGCCCCGCATTCATCATAATCAGGCGGTTGCCCATGGCAATCGCGTCCTTCATGTTGTGGGTGACCATCATCGCGGTCAGCTTCTGCTCGGCGACGATCTTCTCGGTCAGCTCCAAAACCTTCGCGGCGGTCTTCGGGTCGAGCGCCGCCGTATGCTCGTCCAGCAACAGCAGCTTCGGTGTGCGCAGCGCGGCCATCAGCAACGTCAGCGCCTGCCGCTGTCCGCCGGAAAGCAGGCCGACCTTGCTGCTCATGCGCTCCTCCAGCCCGAGGCCGAGGGTGCGGAGCTGCTCGCGATACATGTCGCGCTCCATGTTGGAGATGCCCCAGCGCAGCGTCCGCTTTTCGCCGCGGCGCATGGCCAGCGCCATGTTCTCCTCGATGTTCATGGTGGCGGCGGTGCCGGTCATCGGGTCCTGAAACACGCGGCCGAGGTATTTGGCGCGCTTGTATTCCGGCAGGCGGGTCACGTCCACGCCCGCAATCTCAATCGCGCCCTGATCCACGGCGAACACGCCCGCCACGGCGTTGAGCGTCGTGGATTTGCCCGCGCCGTTGCCGCCGATGATCGTGACGAAATCCCCCTCGTTGAGCTTGAGATCCACGTCCGTCAGCGCGCGCTTTTCGGTGATCGTGCCGGGATTAAACGTCTTGGCGATGTGGTTGATATTCAGCATGATGCGCTCAGCCATGGTTCGCGTCCCCCTTCTTTTTGACATAGCGGTGCTTCCAATACGGAACGGCGAGGAACATGGCGACGACCAGCGCCTGAAGCATCTTCAGGTCGTTGGTGTTGAGCCCGAGCCAGAGCACAACCTGAATGACGATATAATACAGAATCGCGCCGATGACAACGGCCAGCAGCTTGAGCGCAAAGTTATGGAAGATTTTGGAGAACACAACCTCGCCGATGATGACGGCGGCCAGACCGATGACGATCGCGCCGCGCCCCATGCCGACATCGACAAAGCCCTGATACTGCGTCAGCAGCGCGCCGGAGAAGGCGACGAGGCCGTTGGAGAGCATGAGGCCGAGCACCTTATCCGCGTTGGTGTTGATGCCCTGCGCGCGCGCCATGTTGGCGTTTGCGCCGGTTGCGCGCAGGGAGCAGCCGCGCTCCGTGCCGAAGAACCAATACAGCAGCGCGATCACCGCGACGGCCAGCGCCGCCAGAATGAAGATCGGGTTGGAAAGCGACAGCACGCGCGCGTTTCGGGCGGAGACGAGCAGCGGATAATTGTTGACGCTGACCGCCATATTCGCCTTGCCGCCGAGGATGCGCAGGTTGATGGAATAGAGCGAAAGCTGGGTCAAAATGCCCGCCAGAATCGCCGGGATGCCCATGAACGTGTGGAAAATGCCCGTCGCGAGGCCGGCGAGCATGCCGACCAGAAACGCCGCGACCATCGCGACCCACACGTTGCAGCCGCCGATGATGAGCACGGCGGCCACCGCGCCGCCGGTTGCGATGCTGCCGTCCACCGTCAGATCGGCCACATCGAGGATTCGATAGGTAATATACACGCCAATCGCCATGATACCCCAGATCACGCCCTGCGAACCGGCGCTGGGGAGCGCGTTAAACAGCTTGGCAATCTCCACTGGATTGTCCTCCTTATGATACGCACGAAGCCAAGGGAGCGCTCAGCCGCTTCCTTGGCTCATGCAAATGTCTTTGAAAACCGGTTTTACTCAATCGCGACGTAGTCCGCCGGGATCGTCAGGCCGAGCGCCTCGGCGTTCGCGGCGTTGTATTTCTTCGTGAAGTTCGGGGCGGATTCAACCGCCATCGTGCTCACGTCCGCGCCGTTCTGGAGGATATCCGCCGCCATTTCGCCGGTCTTGTAGCCCAGATCGTAGTAGCTGATGGTCAGGGTCGCCACGCCGCAGCCGCGGCAGATGCCTTCCTCGCCCACGACGGCCGGCACCTTCGCCGGAATGAGGACGTTGGCAATCGTCTCGGTGTAGGCCGCGGCGGTGTTATCGGTCGGGATGTAGATCACGTCGCTCGCATCCGCCGCGGACTGGGTGACGGAGGCAACGTCGTTGGAATCGGTGAAGGCGAACTCGGTGCAGGCGTAGCCCATCTCCTCGAGATAGCCCTTAATCACGGTGATCTGGTAGATGGAATTGGCCTCGGCGGAGCAGTAGACCAGACCGACGTTCTTCGCATCCGGGAACAGCTCCTTGATGATCGCGGCCTGCCCGTCCAGCGGCGCAAGGTCGCTCGTGCCGGAGACGTTGATGCCGGTCGTGCCGTTCCAATCCTTCATGCCCAGCGCGGTCGCGTAATCCGTGATCGAGGTGCCGAGAATCGGGATGTCGCCGGTCGCGGAAACGGCGGCCTGAAGCGGCGCGGTCGCGTTGGCGAGAATCAGATCCACGCCGTCGGCGGCAAACTTGCTGGTGATGGTGACGCAGTTGGCGGCGTCACCCGCGGCGTTCTGCTCGTCAAACTTGACATCCGGCATTTTTTCGGTCAGCGCGTCCTTAAAGCCCTGCGTCGCCGCGTCCAGCGCTTCGTGCTGAACGAGCTGACAGATACCGACGGTGGTTGCGCCCGCGCAGGCCGCAGAGGCGGTCAGCGCCAGCGTCAAAGCAATCGCAGCGAATTTCTTCATGGTTGTTGCCCTCCCAATCTTTTCGATCCGGCTGCACGCCGGGCGTTTACGGTTGTTTTTCAAAAGTGCAACGCCATTATATATCCGCTTACAAAGTTTTGTCAATACGGTTTTTGAGTTTTCTGATGATTTTTCTATTGTTTTTCGTTCTTTTTCCATTTCACAAGGGATATTGAGTTGACAATTCGTCTTTTAATTTCATTGCCTTTTTGTCAACTTGATTGCATGAACATAATCTCTAAAAAAACAATAATACTAATTCGCAGTTAAAATGCTTAACAGAGCGCATCAGATTTTTTGTTCTGACGAAGCCAAGTGAAGTGAGGCGTACTGGAGGTACGTTGAACGGAACGAGGCAAAGTCAGAGCGAAAAAGATGGTGCGCGGATTAAGCCATTTTAACAAGAATTAGTATAAAAAGCATGTTCTGCACAAATCCCGGATTTGCGCATTTCCCGCGCACAAAAAAAACGAACAGCCGAAGCCATCCGTTTCTTTCATTCTGCAAACGATCAATACCAGTTCTGGGCAGCGATTTCATCCTTCACGACGTAGCTCTTCTTGAACTCGACGCGATAGAAATCGTCCATTCGGCGCGCAGCTTCCGCCCGACGCCCATCAAAAACGCTGTACGCAACACTCGCAATGATCAACGCAGCAAAGACGAAACTAGCGGTCATATCCAGCACCCCTTCTGATCGGAAAATCACTCGTTTTTCTTTGGAGCGGCTCGTCTTTTTTTCGCTCCCTCTGTGCCTATATTATAGCACTCTTCCCATTTTTTCGCACCCTTTTTCTTCATAAACCGCAAATAACGCATCGCGTTTTCGCCCCTGCAAACCGCCCGTTTGAAACGACCGGCGGAGGCGGAAAAGCCCCGTCATTTGAATTTCAAACTTTCCATTTTTTCATTTTTCACCTGTTTTGCTTTCTTTTTTGCAGGATCCTTTCAAAAAAAGTTTTTTGACTTTTCCTGACCATGAATCTCATTCACCCAGGACGCATTTTCCGTTCACGGAAGGCCGCTCGAAAGCTTCCGGGGATTTTCCATGAAAAGAACACTTGTTCCCCATTTTTATCTATGCTATAATAGATGAGACCATACGGCAAACCAACCCTTTGCAAAATCAGGAGGTCATCATGCAGGAAGGGCGCTTTGTTCTCAAATCTCCGTTCAAGCCGCAGGGCGACCAGCCGCAGGCCATCGAGGCGCTGGCGCAGGGCGTTCAGAGCGGCATGCCCTGTCAGGTGCTGCTGGGCGTCACCGGATCGGGCAAAACCTATACGATGGCCTCCGTCATCGAGCGCGTGCAGCGCCCAACGCTGGTCATCGCGCACAACAAGACGCTGGCCGCGCAGCTCTGCGCCGAGTTTCGCGAGTTCTTTCCGGACAGCGCGGTCGAGTACTTCGTCTCCTACTACGATTATTACCAGCCGGAGGCGTACATCGCCTCCACCGATACCTATATCGAAAAGGATTCCGCCGTCAACGAGGAGATCGAGCGCCTGCGCCACAGCGCGACGGCGGCGCTGCGCGAGCGGCGGGATGTGATCGTCGTCGCCTCGGTGTCGTGCATCTACTCGATGGGCGACCCGTCCGAATACGAGGGGATGATGATCTCCCTGCGTCCGGGCATGGCGATGGCGCGCGACGAACTGATCCGCCAGCTCGTCGATATCCAATACGACCGCAGCGACATCGAATTTGAGCGCGGCACGTTCCGCGTGCGCGGCGACGTGGTGGAAATCTTCCCCGCCGGATACGACAAGAGCGCGCTCCGCGTGGAATTTTTCGGAGACGAGATCGACCGCATCAGCGCCGTCGATGTGGTCAGCGGCCACACCCTGATGGTGCTCGAACACATTTCCATCTACCCCGCGACGCATTACGCCACCCCGCGCGAGGCCATCGACCGCGCCATCGGCAACATCGAGCACGACCTTGACGTCCGCATCCGGGAATTCAAGGAAAAGGGCGATTTGATCGAGGCGCAGCGCATCGCCCAGCGCACGCAATACGATATCGAGATGCTCCGCGAGCTGGGCTACTGCACGGGCATCGAAAACTATTCCCGCTATTTCGACGGCCGCCAGCCCGGCGACGCGCCGTATACCCTGCTGGATTACTTCCCGAAGGATTACATCGTCTTCGTCGATGAAAGCCACGTCACCCTGCCGCAGATTCGCGCGATGTACAACGGCGACCGCGCGCGCAAGGAGGCGCTGGTCTCCTACGGCTTCCGCCTGCCCAGCGCGTTTGACAACCGCCCCCTGCGCTTTGAGGAATTCGAGCAGCGCATCGGCCAGCTCGTCTGCGTCAGCGCCACGCCCGCGCCCTATGAGCTGGAGCACGCGGGGCAGGTCGTCGAGCAGATCATCCGCCCGACCGGCCTGCTCGATCCCGAAATCGAGGTGCGCCCCGCCACCGGGCAGGTGGACGACCTCTATGCCGAAATCGTCAAAACCACGGGCGAGGGCTATCGCGTGCTGGTCACGACGCTCACCAAGAAGATGGCCGAGAGCCTGACGACCTACCTGAGCGAAATGAACGTCAAGGTGCGCTATCTGCACTCCGACGTGCAGACGATGGAGCGGCAGGAGATCATCCGCGATCTGCGGCTGGGCGTGTTCGATGTGCTGGTGGGCATCAACCTGCTGCGCGAGGGGCTCGACCTGCCGGAGGTCGCGCTCGTCGCCATCCTCGACGCGGACAAGGAGGGCTTTCTGCGCAGCGAGGTCAGCATGATCCAGACCATTGGCCGCGCCGCGCGAAACGCCAACGGCCGCGTCGTCATGTATGCCGACGTGATGACCGAAAGCATGAACAAGGCCATCTTCGAAACCCAGCGCCGCCGCCAGCTTCAGCAGGCCTACAACGAGGCGCACGGCATCGTGCCCAAGACGGTTATGAAATCCGTCCGCGACGTGCTGCAAATCGGCCACGCGGCGGATGAAAGCGACAAAAAACGCGCCGTGAAGCGCGTTCGGGATATGAGCGAGGACGAGCTGCACCTGCTCATCTGCTCCACGGAGGAAAAGATGCTGCAAGCCGCCGCGAATCTCGATTTCGAATTGGCCGCCAAGCTGCGCGACAAGCTCTTTGAATTGCAGGGCAAAACGCCCGACGAGCTGCCGGAGGAAACCGTCGCCCTGCCCCAGCGAAAGCGCAGGCGGCAGCGCAAGCCCGGCAAATACCTCAAGGCTTAATGCACCCAGTACACCTGATACTGGTGCTCGAACAGGCGCTCCGCGCACTCCAGCCCGGTCGTGCGCAGCACGGTTTCGATGTTCGCCTCGTCGTGGTAGCGCTCAAAGAGGATGAAGCCGTCCGGCTCTTCCCCCAGCGCCTCCAGCGCGGGCGCGACGCCCTGCGCGTCGTCCGCATCCAGCAGGAAGACGCGGTCAAACGCCGCGAGCTCCAGCGTGTTCTGCGTCATGTCGTTCGTGCCGAGCACGACGCACGGCAGCGCGGCGTTCTCCTCGCAGGCGGCGAGATAGGCGCTGTCCCCCGGATAGAGATAGTGCACCTGCTGCCCGCGGTTCACGCGCGCGCCGCAGGCCGCCAGCACCGCGCAGGCCAGCAGGCATGCCGAGCCCCGGCGCGACCCGAACCGGCAGCCGCCGCGCGCAAAGAGCATGAACAGCGCGACCGTCGCCAGCGGATAGACGCAGAAGATATACCGATCCACCTTATACGGCGAAACGACCGCAATCACCAGCACATACGCTACGCAGGCCAAAAGTGCCGCCGCGGACAGACCCGCGCCGCGCAAGAGCCCCTGCCCCGCCTTTTTCAGCGGCCAGAAGGCCAGCGCCGCGCCGACGCAGACCAAAGCCAGCAAAAGGCCGCCGAACTGCTGCGCGTCGAGCGTCTGCCAGAGGATTTTGAACCAGCGGCACATGTCGCTCAGCCGAAGCGCCGCCGCGCTTTCCATCGCGCCCTTTCCGCGATACCCGCCGAAGATGTGGTTCAGGCACCACGGGAACAGGCCGACCGCCAGCGCCAGCGCAAAGAAGCACCATAGCGCAAAGCGCCCCGCCGCCGCAAACTCCCGCCGCGCCAGCCGCGCGAAGAAATACGCGCCGCATAGCATACAGGCCAGCACGACAAAATAATACTGCGTTAAAAAGCCCGCGATCAGCACGGCCGCCAGCGCGCGCATCCGCCAGACCGTCTGGCCGCCGACCCAGAGCACCGCCAGCGCCAGCGCCAGCCAGACCGCCCACATGGTCATCATCGCATACATGCGGATGAACACGACGCTCGAAGCCGCGCCCGCGCTGAGGCCGTACAGCAGCCCGGGCAGGAGCGCTGCCGGCGTAAGCGTCAGCCGCTCCCCATCGGAAAGCAGCCGCGCGGAGAGCAGCAGCAGGCCGAGCTGCGTCAGGCTGAAGAAAAACAAATTGAGCCCAATGCCCGTCCACTTGGTAAACGGCGGATCGCGAAACACCGAGCACGCCGCGTGCACGAACAGATAATACAGCGGCGGGTGCACGTCGGCAATCTGGTTTTCATAGACGTTCAGATATTCGTGCGCATGGCCGCTCGCGGTGAGGTAATCCGAAAACGCCTTTCCGCTGATCCAGCGCCCGGTCTCCGCGTTCAAAAACGGCTGATGATACGAATTGGCCAGCCCGTAGGTAAAGAATTCGTCGATATCAAACCCATCCTTCTTCGCGCCGACGCCCGCCATCAGCGCCAGCAGCGCCGCGAGCATCACCGCAAACCCGACGAGCGTGAGCGCCGTCTTTCCGCGCTTTTGCATATGCCATCCTCCAAAACCATGTTCTGTTTTTGATTATACCATTCTTTGACGCTTTGCGCCAGTCTATGAAGGAGTTCACCATGCAGGAAAACATCGTCATCCGCGGCGTTCGCCAGAACAACCTCAAGGGCTTCGACCTGACCCTGCCGCGCAACAAGCTCATCGTCTTCACCGGCCTTTCCGGCTGCGGCAAATCCTCGCTGGCGTTCGATACGCTCTATGCCGAGGGACAGCGGCGCTACGTTGAATCCCTTTCTTCCTACGCGCGCCAGTTTCTGGGGCAGATGGAAAAGCCGGACGTAGACGCCATCGACGGCCTCTCCCCCGCCATCTCCATCGACCAGAAGACCACGAGCAAAAACCCGCGTTCCACCGTCGGCACGGTGACGGAGATCTACGACTATCTGCGCCTGCTCTACGCGCGCGTCGGCGTGCCGCACTGCCCCAAGTGCGGCCGGGAAATCGCCAAGCAGACGGTCGATCAGATGGTCGATCAGCTTCTCGCCCTGCCGGAGCGCACCCGCATGCAGCTTCTCGCGCCGGTCGTTCGCAGCAAAAAGGGCGAGCATGTCAAGATTTTGGAAAACGTGGTCAAGCAGGGCTTTGTCCGCGTCCGCATCGACGGGGAAACCTACGACGCGGCGGAAGCGCCCGCGCTCGCCAAGCAGAAAAAGCACAACATCGAGGTCGTCGTCGATCGCCTGATTCTGCGCGAGGATATCCGCACCCGCCTGACCGATTCGCTGGAAACGGCGCTCTCCCTCTCCGGCGGCGTCGTCATCGCGGATATCGGGCCGGGCGAACGGGAGATGCTCTTCTCCCAGAACCTCGCCTGTCCGGACTGCGGCATTTCCATGGAGGAGCTCTCGCCGCGCTCCTTCTCCTTCAACAGCCCCTTCGGCGCGTGCCCGACGTGCGCGGGGCTGGGCATGCTGCAAAAAATCGACCCCGATTTGATCGTGCCGGATTGGGGCAAGAGCCTGAACGAAAACCCGTTCAACGTCATGGGCTGGAGCAGCCTGGAGCCGGGCACGCAGGCGGGCATGTTCTTTCAGGCGCTGAGCGAAAAATACGGCTTCTCCATGGATACGCCGCTCAACCGGCTGCCCAAGGAGGCGCTGGATGTGATTCTCTACGGCAGCAAGGGCGAGCCGCTGAGCATCCATTACACACGCCCCAACGGCGATTCGCACACCTTCAGCGCGCCGTTTGAGGGCGTGATTCCCACGACCGAGCGGCGCGCCGCCGAAACGCAGAGCGATTCCACCAAGGCCTATTACGACGGCCTGATGAGCCAGACGCCCTGCCCGGATTGCGGCGGCAAGCGCCTCCGCCCGGAAATTCTGGCCGTGACGGTCGGCGGAAAATCCATCGCGGAGACCTCCGACCTGTCCGTGCTCGACGCGCAGGCGTTCTTTTCCGCGCTGACCTTCGGCGAAAAGGACGGCATGATCGCCGCCCCGATCCTCAAGGAGATCATCTCGCGCCTGCGCTTTTTGATCGACGTGGGGCTTGGGTATCTGACGCTCTCCCGCGCGGCGGGCACGCTCTCCGGCGGCGAGGCGCAGCGCATCCGGCTGGCGACGCAGATCGGTTCGAGTCTCGTCGGCGTGCTGTATATTCTGGATGAGCCCTCCATCGGCCTGCACCAGCGCGACAACGCGCGGCTCATCGAAACGCTCAAGCACCTGCGCGATATCGGCAACACGCTGATCGTCGTCGAGCACGACGAGGACACCATGCTCGCGGCGGATCAGATCGTGGATATCGGCCCCGGCGCGGGCGAGCATGGCGGCCGCCTCATCGCGCAGGGCACGGCGCAGGAAATCATGGCCTGCCCGGATTCCATCACCGGCGCGTATCTCTCCGGCCGGCGCAGCATCCCCGTGCCGCTGCACCGCAAAGCGCCCGCCGGCTGGCTGACGGTGCGCGGCGCGCGCGCCAACAACCTGAAAAACATCGACGTGAGGATTCCGCTGGGCGTGATGGCGGTCGTCACCGGCGTATCCGGCAGCGGCAAATCCTCGCTCGTCAACGAGATCGTCTACAAGACCCTCCAGCGCGACCTCAACCGCGCGCACACGCGCCCCGGCGCATGCGACGGCATCGAGGGCATGGAGCAGCTTGACAAGGTGATCGCCATCGACCAAAGCCCCATCGGCCGCACCCCGCGCAGCAACCCGGCCACCTACACCGGCCTGTTCGATATGATCCGCAAGGTCTTCGCCGCCACGCCGGAGGCCAAGGCGCGCGGCTATAAGGAAAACCGTTTCTCCTTCAACGTGCGCGGCGGCCGCTGCGAGGCCTGCTCCGGCGACGGTATTCTGCGCATCGAGATGCACTTTCTGGCGGATATCTACGTGCCCTGCGAGGTCTGCAAGGGCAAGCGCTACAACCGCGAGACGCTCGAAGTGCTCTACAAGGGCAAATCCATCGCCGACGTGCTCGATATGACCGTCGAGGAAGCGCTGGCCTTCTTCTCCGCCTATCCGCGCATCACGCGCAAGCTGCAAACCCTTTACGACGTCGGGCTGGGCTATATCCGGCTGGGGCAGTCCTCCACGACGCTCTCCGGCGGCGAGGCGCAGCGCGTCAAGCTGGCGACCGAGCTATCCCGCACATCGACCGGCAGGACGTTCTATGTCCTCGACGAGCCGACGACCGGCCTGCACATCGCCGACTGCGAGCGTCTGGTGCGCGTGCTGCGCCAGCTCGCCCACGGCGGCAACTCCGTGCTGATTATCGAGCACAACCTCGACGTCATCAAGGCCTGTGATTACGTGATCGACCTCGGTCCCGAGGGCGGCAGCGGCGGCGGCACGCTCGTCTGCGAGGGCACGCCGGAGGAAATTTGCCAATGCGAAACGAGCTACACCGGGCAGTATCTCGCGCCCGTGCTCCAAAAGAGCCGCCGGGTGGAGACGGAAGAATAAATTTTCATTCATATAAGAAGAAAGCGGTCAGGGCTTTGCCCCGCCGCTTTCTTTTTCTTCCGGATGATAATACGCCCAAATCGCCTTTGCCTGCGCTTTTCCGATGCCCTCCACTTCGCAAAGCGCCTCCGGCGTGGCCGCCGCGATGTTGGCGACGGACTTGAAATGCGTCAGCAGCGCGCGCCGACGGGTCGCGCCGACGCCGGGGATATCCTCCAGCGTGGAGTGCATGCCCGCCTTTTGGCGCAGGTCGCGGTGGTGGGTGATGCCGAAGCGGTGCGCCTCGTCGCGGACGCGCTGAATCAGGTGCAGCGCGGGCGACTTGCGGTCAAGCAGGATACTCTCCTCTTGATCCGGCAGGAAAATCTCCTCCAGCCGCTTGGCAAGGCCGAAAATCGGGATGTCGTAGCCGACCTTAAGCATGGCCTCGCGCGCGAACCGGAGCTGCTGCGGGCCGCCGTCAATCAAAATCAAATCCGGCAGATCGGCAAAGCCGGACAGGCCGCGCCCGTCCGCAGGCAGCTTGCCCGCCTTGGCCAGCGCCTCCCGCTCCTGCGTCGCGCGGGTCAGGCGGCGGGTCAGCACCTCGTTCATGGAGGCAAAGTCGTTCGCGCCGACGACCGTTTTGATGCGGAAAATGCGGTATTCCTTGCGCGCCGCCTCGCCGTCGATGGCGACAACCATGCTCGCCACGCTCAAAACGCCCTGCGTGTTGGAGATGTCGTATCCCTCGATGCGCCTGGGCGTGTGATCCATGCCGACCGCCTTGGCCAGCGCCTCGCATGCGCCGACGGTTCGCTCGTGTGCGCGGGCGAGGTGCGCGTTGCGCTTGGCCAGCGCGTCCTTCGCGTTTTTGAGCGCCAGCTCGACCAGCTTGTGCTTCGTGCCGCGCTGCGGCTCAAACACCGTGACCTTCGCGCCCTTCCGCTCGGAAAGCGCCTGTGCGATATCCTCCGCCTGCTCCGGCAGCACCATGCAGAGGATTTCGGCGGGCGGCCTTCTGCCGTCGTCGTAAAACTGCATGATGAACGAACCGAGAATCTGCGCCGCGCTCTGATCCCCCGCGCCGTCCAGCGCGTAATTTTCCGCGCCGATCATGTGGCCGCCGCGCACATAGACGACCTCCACCATCGCGTCGATATCGTCGCTCGTGCAGGCGATGATATCCTGATCGCCGCCGTTGACGTTGATCGCCTTCTGCCGCTCCATCAGGTTCTGCGCGTCGCGGATTCGGTCGCGAAGCTGCGCCGCCTGCTCAAAGCGCATCTCCCGCGCGGCCTTGTTCATCTGCTCGGTCAGCCGGTCGATCACCGCGGCGGATTTGCCGCTCAGAAAATCGACGACCTCCTGCACCACCCGGCCGTATTCCTCCGGCGTGGTCAGCGACGCGCACGGCGCGAGACATTCCCCGAGCTGGTGATGCAGACACGGGCGCTGATGCATCCCCGGCTTGATCGCCATCGCGCACGTGCGCAGGGGGAACAGCCCGCGCAGCACGTCGAGCACCTCGCGCACGCCCGTCGCGCCCATGTACGGGCCGAAATACTTCGCCTTGTCCTTTTCCACCCGGCGCACCAGCTCCACGCGGGGGTAATCCTGCGCGAGGTCGATTTTCAGATACGGGTAATGCTTATCGTCCTTGAGCAGGATGTTGTACTGCGGCTTATGCAGCTTGATGAGGTTACATTCCAGAATCAGCGCTTCGAGATTCGTATCGCAGAGCACGATATCAAAATCGTCGATCCGCGCCACCATCGCGCGCACCTTGACCGTGTGCGCCTTGGAATGGGTGAAATACTGGCTGACGCGGTTTTTGAGGTTGACCGCCTTGCCGACATAGATGATCCTGCCCTCGCTCTTCATCAGATAGCAGCCCGGGCAAGTGGGCAGTTTTTCAATTTTGAGTTTCAGCAGATCGTTCATAGGGTCAGCCCTTCCTCCTTCCACCGCTTTGGAAGCCCCGAAAAAGAAAAAACGGAGCGAAGCGATGCTTCACCCCGCGCATAGACCGGCGCTTATTCGTCCTCGTCTTCGTCATCGGCTTCATCGGAAAAGCGCGTGCGAACCACCTGAATCAGCTTCTCCATCAGCGCTTCTTCCGGGGGAACGAATTCCTCCATCTCCTCGCCGTTCTCGTCTTCGAAGGTGTTCACCTGCATGATATAAACCGCGTCGTCGTCCGGATCGTCGTCGCCGGGATTCTCATTCGCGTTGCACAGCGCGGCAAATTCCTGACCGTTGTAATAGAAATAATCCATCACTTCGAGCATCAGCGCATTGCCGTTGTCATCGGTAAATTCCACGATATCGCGTTCCTGCATATCTTCCGGGGTCATAGCCAAACCTCCTGCCCGCGCGTTGCGCGTGTTGATGCTCCTATTATACCCGCAGCGCCCCCAAAATGCAAGCGGCGCGCGCTGACCGCCCCGTCACCCGAGCGCGAGATCGAGCGCCATCATCAGTGCGTAGCCCGTCATCAGCGCGAACAGGCCGGCGCGGCTTTTCGCCGCCTGCGGAGCCATCTCCGCGAAAACGACCTGCATCATCGCGCCCGCGCAGAACGCCATCATCCCCGGCAGCGCGCTCTGCATCATGCCCACCGCCAGCGCGGCCAGCATGCCGAAAATCGGCTCGACCGCACCGCTGAGCGCGCCAAGCGCAAAGCTCCTGCCCCGGCTCATGCCGCCCGCGCGAAAGGGAAGCGCCACGGCCAGCCCCTCCGGCAGATTCTGCACGCCGATGCCCAGCGCCAGCACCGCCGCCCCGGCGAAGCCGCCCTCAACGCCCGCCAGCGCGAACGCCAGCCCGACGGCCATGCCCTCCGGAATGTTGTGCAGCGTGATGGCGGCGTACATCATCAGCCGCCGCTTTGCGCTCGCCGAAACGCCTTGCAGCCGCTGCGTTCTGCCCAGAAACGCATCCACCCCGGCGATCATCGCCGCGCCGAGCGCAAAGCCGAGCGTCACCGTCAGCCAGCCGCCCGCCTTTTGCCGCATCGCGGGCAGCAGCATGCTGAAAACCGCCGCCGCGCTCATCACGCCCGCCGCAAAGCCCATGCAGGGGCCGTCTTCCTTCTGATTTTTGAGCAAAAAGACGAGCGCCGCGCCCGTTATCGTCATCAGGAACGGAAAAAGCGTGCCGACACCCGCCCAGAAAACTGCTTTCATCGGAATTCACCTCTCTGCCATGCTATGCGCAGGGCGGAAAAAGCGTGCCGCTCTCATTTTTACCTCCGCCGAAGTCGGCAGGATGCCCAAGTTCCGCTCACGCGAGCGATTTCGCGCAATTTCCCATATATCCAAAAATCCCCCGGCCGAAACCGGGGGACAAAGGCATGATTATTTCACATGGCAGCTCTCGCCGCCTCCGCAGCCGGGGCAGCCGCCCGGACAGCCGGAGCAGCCGCCGTTCTTTCGATCGCGAATGAAGCTGCGGCCGAGAAAGAACAGGATGACCGCCAGAACAATCAAAACGATAATCGTTGCCATGGAATGTTCTCCTTTCCTGAAAACGGGGCGCGATTATTTGGCGCTGTACTTGACCTCCAGCTCGCCGCTCTCCTTATACGGACGAACCAGCAGGTAGATCAGCACGCCGAGCACGATCACGGCCGCCACGGTGCCAAGGCCGAAAGCGGTCTCGCCGCAGAACAGCCCGCCGAGCTGATAGACGATCAGGCTGACGGCGTAGGCAAAGCCGCACTCCCAGCCGATGGCCGCCCACGTCCACTTGGCGTTGTTCATCTCGCGCTTGATGGCGCCGATGGCCGCAAAGCAGGGCGCGCAGAGCAGGTTGAAGATCAGGAAGCTGTAAGCGGAGAGCTGGGTGAACTGCGCCGCGATGTTGACCAGACCGGCGAAATCGCCCGCGTCAACCATCTCCAGCGCGTCGCCCGCAACCGCGAACAGTGTGCCGAACGTGCCGACGACTTCCTCCTTCGCAACCAGACCGAGCAGGGTCGCGACCGTCGCCTGCCAGTTGCCGAAGCCGAGGGGCTTAAAGATGAAGCAGACCGCGTTGCCGATATTCGCAAGGATGGAAGCGTCCATATCCTCCACCATGCCGAACACGCCGTCCACAAAGCCGAAGGAGCTGGTGAACCAGACGAACACGGAGGACAGGGTGATGATCGTGCCCGCCTTCTTGATGAAGCTCCAGCCGCGCTCCCACGTGCCGCGCAGCACGTTCTTCACGGTCGGCAGATGATACGCCGGGAGCTCCATGACGAACGGGGCGGGCTCGCCCGCGAAGGGTTTGGTCTTCTTGAGGATGATGCCGGAGATGACGATGGCCGCAATGCCGATGAAGTAAGCGCTCGGCGCAACCCACCACGCGCCGCCGAAGATCGCGCCCGCCATCAGGGCGACGATCGGCATCTTCGCGCCGCAGGGGATGAAGGTCGTGGTCATGATCGTCATGCGGCGGTCACGCTCCTGCTCGATGGTGCGGGAGGCCATGATGCCGGGCACGCCGCAGCCCGTGCCGACAAGCATCGGGATGAAGCTCTTGCCGGAGAGGCCGAAGCGGCGGAAGATGCGGTCCATGATGAACGCGATGCGCGCCATATAGCCGCAATCCTCCAGGATGCACAGCAGCAGGAACAGCACGAGCATCTGCGGCACGAAGCCGAGCACCGCGCCGACGCCGCTGATGACGCCGTCCACAATCAGGCCGGTGAGCCAGTCGGCGCAGCCGATGCCCTCAAAGAAGCTCTGCGCCGCCGGAACGATCCATTCGCCGACGAAAACGTCGTTCGTCCAATCGGTCAGCGCGCCGCCGACGGTGGAAATGGCGATGTAATACACCAGCGTCATCACCGCGGCGAAGATCGGCAGGCCGAGGATTCGGTTGGTCAGTACGCGGTCGATCTTGTCGCTGGTGCTCATGCCGCGGTTGCTCTTCTTCACGCAGCCGTCGATGATGGAGGCGATATAGGTGTAGCGCGCGGCGGTGATAATGGACTGGCTGTCGTCGTCCATCTCGGTCTCGCAGGCCTTGATATCGTTTTCAATGTGCGCGAGCTTATCCTTCGGGATGTTCAGCTTCTCGATGATGCGCTCGTCGCGCTCGAAGATCTTGACGGCGAACCAGCGCTGCCGCTCCTCCGGCATGTCGTGCAGCACGACCTCCTCGATGTGCGCCAGCGCATGCTCGATGCTGCCCGCAAAGCGATGCTGCGGGATGGTCTTCTTGCCGCTGCGCGCCAGCTGCACCGCGCGCTGCGCCGCCTCCATCACGCCGTCGCCCTTGAGCGCGGAAATCTCGACCACCGGCACGCCGAGGTGGTTGGAGAGCTTCGCCGCGTCGATGCGGTCGCCGTTCTTGCGGACGACGTCCATCATGTTCAGCGCGACGACCATCGGAATTCCCAGCTCGGCGAGCTGCGTGGTCAGATACAGGTTGCGCTCCAGATTGGTTGCGTCGATGATGTTGAGCAGCGCGTCCGGGCGCTGGTCGATCAGCACGTTGCGGGCGACGACTTCCTCCATCGTGTACGGGCTGAGGGAATAAATGCCCGGAAGGTCGGTGATGATGACGTCCTTTTCGCCCTTGAGGCGGCCTTCCTTCTTTTCAACCGTAACGCCCGGCCAGTTGCCGACGAACTGGTTGGCGCCGGTCAGCGCGTTGAACAGCGTTGTCTTGCCGCAGTTCGGGTTACCGGCAAGCGCGATCTTGATCTCCATGACCATTCCTCCTCGGTTAGATTTTTCTAACCTTTATCCTGAAATCAAGCGGGCCACCGCCCGCCGTCTGACGATCCCCCGGGGTTTACCTGACCTCGATGAGATCGGCGTCCGCCTTGCGCAGGCTCAGCTCGTAGCCGCGAACGGTTACTTCCACCGGGTCGCCCAGCGGCGCCACCTTGCGAACATAAATCTGTACGCCCTTGGTGATGCCCATGTCCATGATGCGGCGCTTGAGCGCGCCCTCGCCGCCGACCTTCACGACCGTCACGGTCGAGCCAATTCCGGCTTCTTTCAGTGTCATCGCTTATCCTCCTCCTGTATGCTCGGATTCCGCCCCGATGGAACTCAGACCAGAATCTTGATCGCCAATTCGCGGCTGATGGCCACGCGCGCATCCTTCACCTGCACGATCAGGTTGCCGCCAATATCGGAAACCACGCGAACCGTTTCGCCCTCAACAAAGCCGAGGTTTTCAAGATGCGTGCGCACCTTGTCGCTGCCCCCAATGCGGAGAATCGGTCGGCTTTCGCCGACGCCCACCATCGTAAGCGGCATATGCATCCTCCTTTTCAGCTTGTCCATTCGTTTGTTTGCATGAACAAATTAGCTTTAACTAACGGAAATATATTAGCATCGACTAACAGATTTGTCAATGGCTCGCGCGCAGAAAAAAAGCCCAAATTTTTTGGATTCGCGTTGTTTGAATTTGGGAATTATGCTATAATGGAGCTGGTATAATTGCGCCTGTGCGTCCTGCGCGGTCGGCGCGTGGAGGTGATTTTGACTATGGCCGTATCCGAAGCCATCGAAAACTATCTGGAAACGATCTACATTCTCTCTGAGCAGCAAAACGAGGTTCACGCCATTGATATCTGCTCTTACCTCTCCTATTCCCGCCCGACGGTCTCCATCGTCCTGCGCCAGATGCGCGAGAGCGGGCTGGTCACCGTCGATGAGGATAACCACATCCACCTGACCGAAGAAGGCCGCGCCATCGCGGCCCACATCTACGAGCGCCACACCATCCTCAGCCAGCTGCTTATGAGCCTGGGCGTCACGAAGGAAACCGCCCTGCACGACGCATGCAAAATCGAGCACGACCTGAGCGACGAAACCTTTGACGCAATCAAGCGGCACTTCCAAGCGCATCAGGAAACAAAACGCTAAACAGCAAATGAGCAAACCCGAGATTTTGCATACATTCCGATAACGGGCGCGCAACGCTCGCCTGCCTTACTCCCTCAGTCACGGCTGCGCCGTGCCAGACCTTCGGCGTTCCGCTTGCCTGCC
>ERZ773235.907-NODE-907-length-34622-cov-3.652935_pt1 | contig 34622 bp, 31 predicted proteins | sample MGYA00580522_ERZ773235 | MGnify/ENA primary metagenome ERZ773235 (study PRJEB29015, sample SAMEA2737797) | human gut metagenome | biome: human gut; feature: human-associated habitat; material: faeces | place: China | collected 2012 ...
AGGTTATGCACCTCAAGGCAGAGGATTATATTATCTATTTATTGATTAATATTATTTTCGGACTGGTTCCGTTTATTTTTGCGGTGACCGGTTTGGCGTCGATAAAATGGCTTTGTCTTGCTTCTATGGTGGTAAGCGTAGTCGGGCTGACCTCGGTTTTTCTTTTTTCGGAGGCAAACGTCTGGCAGGAGCTGAAAAAACGGTTTCATTTATAGGGAACAGAAATATACAAACTGCGGAATAGGAGTAAAATGATTTATTTCTATCACGCAGTTTTTGTATATTTTAAAACAAATAGTTGACACAAGGAATAAAATATTATATACTATACGTAGTAATATATTTGCTATGTATATATAAAAATTATGTTTTATAAGCTAAAAACAAATTAATTATTGAAAATGCGAATGGTGGTGTTTCCAATGTGGCGGGAAAAAGGTTAATCTATAAATTTGATATAATAAGTCAAAAAGTTGTGTTAATGAAAGGATGGTTTTAATGAAAAAAGTATAATTAAAAATTTTGTTGTTTTTTTGCAAGTACTTTATTATTATTTACGATGCCATTAACTTCATTTGCCTTAGATCAAACTGAGTATATTAGTCCAAATACATTAATTACGCCAAGTAATATAATAGATGTAATGAATTACTTAGAACTTGATGTAGATAAATTAATTCTTACCCCACAAGAAGATGGGTGTTCTTCATTAACAGTTGGAGATTTACAGCGAAAAGTTGAGGAGGATAAAAATCAAAACATACATTCTATAAGTAAAACAGAATATTATTGTCAAGAAAATGTTTTGACCAGAGCATCATCTATTCGCACCAAAATGGTATACGCAACAGATGAGTACGATCCCTATAAACTTACTTATTCTGTTGGCATTAAATATGAACATTGTAATGCTGGAACTCATATATGGGAACAATTTCTTGATGTAACAAGCATGGATGTTAGCGTTAGCGGTAAGGGTTTGAATATAGCTACTAAATATAAGATTACCAGCAAATCAATGAATGGAGCCATTAAAGACGGTGGAAAAAAGGCAGAAATAAACTCTAGCGTGAAAGTCACTAGTTATCTAACTGTTGCATTTGCTGAAATTCCTATGAATACAATAAATCATAATTCAACTCATTACTTCTATGCACAGACAATAAACTAATTTAATATGGTGGAAATAAGTTATGGTAGAAATAATAAAAGATGGGCTTGTATTAGGAGCAGCTATAATCGTCTGCGTAGCTGTTATAGTATTCATTATCCGGTTACTAGAAAAATCCGGATTGTTTGAGACGGTTGGAAATAAATTGATTGAAAAATGTGATTCCTTGATAAAAATTATCTTTAAAAAGAAACGATAAAACAAAAAGCAAACCGCGGCAGGAATTTTTTCCTGCCGCGGTTTTTAGTATGAATTTATTTTGTTGTCTTTTTGTTCTTTCTTATTGTCCATAAAGAAGTTGTCAGGATCAAAGCGATTCCGAGGAATAGCATCATAGATGAATTTCCCATACCGGTTTGCGGGTTCTCATCGGTACTCGGATTCTGTTGTATATCCTGATTATTTTCTTCTTCCGGAAGCTTTGTATCATCATCGGTATCACCTTTTTCGTTTTCATCGGTTTCAGCGGCGCTCGCTTTTCCGACATAAAGCACTTGATGCTCATACGACTGATAGACCAAAACTTTTTCTCCGTCGATTTCGGCAACTTTTGCATTTACAATAACCCGAATTCCCTCGTCTAACGGTAAGACGCCTGTTTTTTCTCCGACAACGGCGATGATTTGATTGTCGGAATCGCACAGATAAAAAGTATTGGCTTTGGTTTCGACGTCTGTCGCTGTAATCACTCCGGTAACAGAAACACAGTCTCCGACCTTTTGTTTATTGATATCTGCAACAGAAGTGAAGTTGTCCAGATCCGCTAGGTACTGAATTGCCCTTAAATAAAACGCGGTGTTAGAAGCGTCGTTTCCGATTTCATAGTTGGAATATGCATATCGTCCGCTGACGATGATGTTCCCTTTGCCGATTTTTTGAGCGGCTACCAGGGGAATCGTTTCTCCGTTTTCCTCTTGTTTCTCTGCGTAGGTGTACCCGTCGTCCCGTACCGTGCCGCTGTATGAGGTTTTATTGCCGGTCAGCAAAATTTCCAGATTCTTATCCGAGTCCGCTTTTAACGCTTGCCCTTGAGACGAAATTAAGGAAGCTCCTCTGTAAATACGCAGTGCATACATATCGTCATTGATTCCCAATGTGGATTTCGGAAAGCTTTTTGCATAGAAAGACTGCACGTTTTTGTTGTCCTGATTTTCGGTTAACGCTTCATGTATTCCGTCATGATTAAATCGAATGTCGCTGTTTAATTTTTCTAACAGGGTATTATACTGTGTCGGATCATAGGTGCTTTGATCGGTAGACTGCGTGGAATATAAAAGTCCGCCGCCGTTATTTACGAAATCTGCAATTGCTTTTTCCTCCTCACCTGCCAGCTTGTTAGAGGGCGCCGAGGCGGAATCCTTGGTGGGAGTGTTCAAAATTAAAACATCAACATCTTTCAAAATCGAAGGCGTAATGGTATTGGTATTAAACGAAACCTGATATCCAAACAGCCGAAGCACCTCGGAAAATTCCAGCATGGTACCGTTGACTACGCCGATATTTTTATGAGCATTGTCAAACAGGATTTTCTTGCCGTTAGGGACGATAACCGAAACCTCCTGTTCCAGCTGCTTTACGCTGCCTTCTGCCTGAACCGACAGTTCTGCGCGAATTTTTACATTTCCTGCCAGCTCTGTTTTGAACGATTCAGTAATTGTTTTGACTTCACCGACGGCTAATTCTTCTGTCATTTGATAAGTGCTGATTTTATCATCATTGATATAGAAACTGATTTCAGCCCCTTTGGAATATGCGGCATTTCCGTGGTTTATCAGCTGTACGCTGACCTCGGAATCACTGTTTAAGCTGATAAATTGCGGAGATACAACGAGATTTGCAAGCTTCACGTCTTCTGCGCTGCTTTGGGTGTAATGCGCAGAGCCTAATCCGGTTCTTCCGTCTTCATGCGTTACTTTTACCACATACCAGTTTTGACCTTCTCCGACAACAATGTCCTGATGAAACGCCGCTGTGTTAACCGGTTTGTCAAAGCTTTTTGAGGCAATGATTTTGCCGCCGTTGCTGATGATTTCGATTTTGGATATTTTTTCTTCGGGATCGGAAGCATTGATTTCAAAAGAAACGGTGCCTCCTTTGGTGACGTTCAGCTCACTGCCCATGATCTGACCGTTCGCATAAACCTCTAATTTTAAATTTCTGGTCTGGGTAGAATATACGCGTCTGGAGCGCATAGCATCATAAATATCCTCTTCGGTCGGCGACTCGGCGATGATTGCAGTCAGGTTATCGGCGTCGCCCCAGTTGGCAGCGTGGTTGTCCTGGGAGTTGACGGGAGCCAGATGCCAGCCGTAATCCAACGCTTTAAAATAATAGTCTGTTGTGTCTAAATAGTTGCTGTTTAATGAACCGTTTCCGACTTCGATGAGTTGTATTTTATCATCGAGGTCTTTTTGATACTTTAAATATTCAAAGGAACTTTGCGGTCTGTTTGGATGGTTAAACATTGCAATTGCGCCATCCTGATTATCTAACCATTGATAAAAAGCACTGAGTTCTTTCATTGTGGAAGCGGCTTCTACATAGGTATCGGTATTATACACATTGATATGTCCGTAGTTTTCTCCGCCGTTGGCTGCGCTTGAGGTCATTTCAAATCCGCGTCCGGCGAAATAATTGCTTTGCCGGTTTTCCTCTGCCTGCTGTCCGGTTTTTTGCCATTCGCTTCCTTCTTTTTCCACAAATTCGTTGGTATCGCTGTTATATTCCCCGAAATCCTTTCCGTCTAAAAGATTGGAATGGTCTGTTACAAACAAGAAATCCAATCCTTTCTTTTTACCGTATTCATACGCTTGTTTCGGCACAGAACTTCCTCCTGCATCCGAAAATGAGGTGTGTGAATGAGGAACACCGAAATAATATTGATAATTATCACTATTTCCGTTTGTGTCCTGCAAATTGCCGACAGCTTGTCCGGTTATCAGGTTTGCGGATAAAATGGTTATCGCAGAAACCGCAGACAAAACTTTTAAAAAGATTTTCTTCATCTGTCTTCTCTCCTTTTTTCATTTGTTTTTATTATAACAGGAGCACAGAGTTGTTTTCATCAAGGCGGGGTATTTTTATTGACAAGAACAGGTAAAAGATTTGTGAGAAAATGTAAAGAAGAATGACAGGCAGGGAATAGCTTGTTTTGCCTTTGCGGACATTGTTCACAAATAGTCGGATAATTGTTAAAATCTGTACCGGTTTGTTTCTTTTATTTTCATAATTTCCGTAGTATAATAAAAATGTAATATTGAACAATCGTTTAACATTGGAAAAGGGGCGGTGGAATGCAAATTCAAAAGGAAGAAGTCCGCAACAGGATTATCGAAGCGGCAAAACAGGAATTCCTGCGCAATGGCTATCGGCGCACTTCCATGCGGACAATCGCGGAGCAGGCGGGCGTCACTCCCGGCAACATTTATGCATATTTCCGGGGAAAAGCGGATTTGTTAGACGTCATTACCCGCCCTACCCTCGAGGAGCTTAACCGGCTGATTGCGGAGGTTTCCAAAGGAGCCCGGATCAGCAAACCAACCATTCTCGAAATGGCGGAGCAAATTACTGCGGTTTTTTTGAACAACCGCACGCAGTTTTTAATTTTAATGAACGGCTGCGGCGGCTCCAAATATGAGCAAATCAGAGAACAGATTTGTTTATGTGCTGTCAGCCGGATGGAAGAGGAATTGCTGCCGGTGCTGCCTGCCGGAATGCAAAGCAAGCTGCTGATTGAAACGATGGCAAATGCGTTGATTTCCGGCTTTTTTTACCTTTTTGATCAGTATCAGGGCAACGAAGAGGAACTGCGCAGAACGATGATGGACTTTATGATGATTACGCTGTATCATATTCAGGCTCCCGGCGGGGAAGAAACACGTTAGAAAGGATTTGATAGGATGGATAGCTTTGTGACGCTCAAGGATGTTTATAAACGATATCAGATGGGGGAAGTGACAATCACTGCATCGGACGGAGTGTCGTTTGAAATCAATAAAGGCGAATTTGCCGTTGTGGTAGGAAGCAGCGGCGCCGGAAAAACCACCATCCTTAATATTTTGGGAGGAATGGATTCCTGCGATGAGGGGACGATTCTGGTGGACGGAAAGGATATTGCCCAGTACAACGACAAACAACTGACCGAATACCGACGGTTTGACATCGGTTTTGTGTTTCAGTTTTATAATTTGGTACCGAATCTTACCGCAAAGGAGAATGTAGAGCTTGCTACCCAGATATCCAAGGACTCCCTCGATCCCGCCGAAGTGCTGAAGGAAGTCGGCTTAGGAGACCGGCTGGACAATTTTCCGGCCCAGCTTTCGGGCGGGGAACAGCAGCGGGTTTCCATCGCAAGAGCGCTTGCCAAACGCCCCAAGCTGCTGCTTTGCGACGAGCCGACCGGCGCCCTTGATTACAACACCGGCAAGACCATTTTAAAGTTGTTGCAGGATACTTGCCGCAACAACAATATGACCGTGGTACTGATCACCCATAATCAGGCGATCACGCCGATGGCTGACCGGGTGATCAAGATGAAAAACAGCAAGGTACAAAGCATTACCGTGAATCCCAACCCGACGCCGGTGGAGGAAATCGAGTGGTAGGTTGGAATGGAATTGCGGAATAGTAAGTGAAAGAATTAATAATATAATGAAAGACTTTCATTATATTTTAGTATAAGCTTTTTACTCCCGGAATAAGGTTAGAGGATATAAAATTGTACAAAGCAGGATAGAGCAAGTGGCTTTGTGTGGTTTTGGCACAGCCAAAATCCCGACATCATATTTGTCGGGAAACACAAATGCCGACAGTACACGAAGAATGCGGTGCATTTTTCGTGTACAAAGGGTGACAGGGGATTATCCCCTGCCAAGCACCTCGAGCGGTTGCCGCAGACAAGCGGCAACGCGGCGTCGTATTTGCCGCGAGTGAAGAGGTGACAGACACAAACAGTCCAGTGAACTGTTTGTGACAAAAGGAAAGGACAAGGGATACCAATGAAAAAAGTCCTGAGAAAGGAACTGCTTCGGGAAATATGGAAAACAAAAAACCGTTTTCTGTCTATCCTGGCAATTATAGCGGTGGGGACCGGCTTTTTTGCCGGTGTAAAGGTTTGCTGCCCCGATATGAAGCTGACGGCAACCCATTATTTTGCAGATACCTGTCTGATGGATCTTCATCTGAAATCCACCCTGGGTTTTACCGATGAGGATGTCGACACCATAAAAAACACCGACGGAATCCGCGGGATGATGCCGGCATATTCGGTGGACAGCTTTGTTCAGGCAACCGACAACACCAGTATCATTGTAAAAGCGCTTTCGATACCGACCGGCGCGGCAGAGGAGGACGAAAACTATCTGAACCGCCCGGTGCTCAAGGAAGGCAGACTGCCTGAAAATTCGGGCGAGTGTGTGGTGGAACAAAGTTCGCTTGCGAGCGTGGATTTTTCTATCGGCAGCAAGATTACGCTTTATCTGAAAACCTCCGACATCGGTGACAGCCTGAAAACCGATACCTTCACTATCGTGGGTGTAATTGAATCACCGCAGTACATCAGCTTTAACCGCGGAAACAGTTTGATTGGCGACGGTTCGATTGATGCTTTTATCATGGTTCCGGAGCAGGACTTTAATATTGAGGTTTATACCGACTTGTATCTGACTTTGGACAGCACCAAAGGAGTGTCGCCGTTTGAAGAAGAGTATGACAGATTGGTAGAAGAAAAGGCGACGACGCTGGAAGAGATAGCCGAACACCGTGCGCAGGTACGTTATGAAGAAATACATGAGGACGCACAAGCTGAGATTGACAAGGCAAAGCAGGAGCTTGCCGACGGTGAAAAAACCAGAAATGAAGAATTAAGCAAAGCCGAAAAACAGCTTGCTTCCGCAAAAAAGGAGCTTGCCGACGGGTATCGGGAATATCAGGACGGGCAAACCGCGTATCAAGAGCAAATTGCCGACGCAAAAGCACAGCTGGAAAGCGGAAAGCAGGAGCTTGCCGCCGGGCAGGCAGAATATGAAAGCGGGCTGAAACAGTATCAGGAAGGCTTGCTGAAATGGGAATCAGCGTTAGAAAACGGCAAGGAACAGCTGGACGGGGCAAAGGCAACTGTTGCCGGAATAAACGGTATTCTGGAAAATTATGAAACCGTGTCAATTGCCGATCCTGCCGATTTTCCCGAGCAGGTCCGGCAAACCATCGCTGCCGCCCAATTGCTTGCCGCCGCCGACGGCTCGGACGGATCGGCGTTTGCCAACCTGCTGACCGGATACATTCAAGCTCCGGCAGAGCAAAAGCCCACATTGAAAGCGGCAGTGCTGCAGGCGGTCGATGCCATCAACACCAATCTCTCCGCCCGGGAAAGCGTATTAAATTCCGGATTTGCCAAGCTTGACGCGCTTAAAGAGGGAAAGACGGCAGAAGGGGAGACCTATACCGAGGAAGAACAAAGGCTGGTTGACAGCGGTAAGCTCTTGACCGAGTCCTCGCAAAAGCTTGCCGCCGTAAAGCAGGAAATTGCCGAAAAGGAAGCATTGCTGACAGCGGAAGAGGAAAAAGGTTTACGGAAACTCGCTGATGCAAAGAAAAAGCTGACTGACGGGCAGGCAGAATATGACAAAGGGCTTGCCGAATATGAGAGCCAAAAGACCGAATCGGGAGAAAAACTGGAAGAAGCCCGCAAAAAAATCAAAGAAGCGGAAAATGAGCTTTCCGAGTTAGCTGAGCCGGTGTGGTACGTCTGGGACAGGGACAACAATCCCGGTTATTCCGGCTATGAAGAGGACGCCGAAAAGGTAGACGCAATTGCCAAGGTGTTCCCGGTCTTTTTCGTGTTGGTGGCGGCGTTGGTCTGCCTGACGACCATGACCAGAATGGTAGAGGAGGAGCGTACGCAGATCGGCACCATGAAGGCGCTTGGATACGGAAAAAGGACGATTGTCTCCAAGTATCTGCTTTATGCCATTACGGCAAGCGTGATAGGAAGCGCCATCGGGCTGACGGTGGGATTCCAGCTTTTTCCGCGGGTGATTATCCGGGCATACAGCATTATGTATTATCTGCCTGATCCGATGACGCCGTTTCGATGGGATTATGCGGCGGCGTGTACGGCGGTGGCGGTGCTGTGCACCGGAGTATCCGCTTTCGCTGCCTGCAACAAGGCGCTCAGCTCGGGACCGGCAAAATTGATGCGTCCCCGCGCACCCAAATCGGGCAAACGGGTACTGCTGGAAAGAATTACTTTTATCTGGGGCAAACTTTCCTTTATTCACAAAGTCACATTGCGCAATATCTTCCGATATAAGCGTCGGGTGGCGATGACAATTATCGGCATTGCCGGATGCACTGCGCTGATGCTGACCGGATTCGGGTTAAAATATTCCATTTCTTCGATTGCAGACAAGCAATACGGCAATATCTTTGTTTATGATGCGATTGCGGTAATGGAGGATGACGTTACCGATACCGCGCCGTTGCAGGACTTTTTAAACGGGATCGACGGCGTCAAACAAAGTATCAAGATTGTTCATCGCAGTTTGGACGCTACCAACGGTTCGGTTGTTAAAAATATCAACCTGTATGTGCCGCAGGAGCCGGAACAGATTGGAGATTACATCAATCTGCGGGAACGGATTGGGTATCAGCAGCTCTTGCTGAGCGATGACGGCGTAATTATCAATGAAAAGCTGGCAAAGCTGCTCTCGCTGAGCACGGGGGATGACATTACGCTGAATAATCCGGACGGGCGTCCGATCACGGTGCCGATTACCGGGGTTTGTGAAAATTATGCGCTCAACTATGTTTATATGTCGCCGGCGCTTTACGAATCCTCTTTCCGAACCGAACCCGCCTATAACACCTTCTTATTCAATGTTACCGAGGCTTGCGACCGGAGCGCCGCCGCAGAACAGCTTCTGGATCACGGAGGCTTTTTGGGAGTCTCTTATTCCAGTGAGGGAATGGGACGGTTTACCGACATGATGGGGAGCTTAAACAGTATCGTCTGGGTACTGATTATCTCGGCGGGCGCGCTTGCCTTTATCGTCATGTACAACCTGGTCAACATCAACGTGAATGAGCGGATCAGAGAGCTTGCCACCATCAAGGTGCTCGGTTTTTATGACAAAGAGGTTTCCGCCTATATCTACCGCGAAAACAATATCGCGGCAGCATTGGGTATTATGATCGGTTTGGTTTTAGGCGTCTTTCTGGAGCGGTTTGTGATTGTGACAGCCGAGGTAGATGCAGTCATGTTTGCGCCGGACATCAGCGCGCCGTGTTTCTTATTTGCGGCTGCACTGACGGTATTGTTTACGCTGATTGTGAATATCACCCTTCATTTTCAGTTGAAGAAAATCAACATGGTCGAATCGTTAAAATCAGTAGAATAAAAAAACGCGGCTGCTATTTCGACAGCAACCGCGTTTTTAGTATTCGGCTCATGAAAGAAGAGCCGGCAACGTTCAGCTAAAATCATATTTTGGGGTGATGCGGCTGTGATTTTAATAACGAATTAAAATCTTAACCGTTGTCAAGTAAATAATTCACAAAATATCTTGTTTTTTCTTTTGATTTTTGATATTATATTTTAAGACGATATTAATATATTGAGAAAAAGGGCGGTCGGCTTCTTCCGCTAATTTTTTAGTTTCTTCAATTACATCTGGGTCGAGAGAAATGCTGACCCGCTCTTTTAGTGGCTTCATGAACTGCAATCTTTCCTTTCTTGTCTTGGTTGGGCTTTTCGCAAACGGGGGTTGCTTGCTGTTATCCGTTGTCTTTTATTGCAGAAGATATGGCATGCTATATTGAAAAATATATACTGTTTTTCAACAAAACCCCATAATATTTTAGCACGAATAAATCAAGATTGTTGACAAGTAATAATTATTCATATATAATATGAATAATTATTACTGAATTGGAGGAGGATATATGAAGGTTATATGTCAAAATAAAATTTGTACATTTTATAAGAGTGACTGCTGTACCCGAGAAGAAATTGTTTTAAACGAACTCGGCGTATGTGGATCCTATGTTACCACCTTAAAGCTGCCCGAAGAAGAAGAAATGTCAGTGAGCTTTGGCTGGACAGGTCATTTCCACGATGAGGACGAATAACAATAAATTAGATATGTATGGATAAATAGAGAACAAATTTAAGCGTGGGGGTTTCCCTCACGCTTCATTTTGTTTGGATTGTGTTGTCCGGATATTATCTTCAATAAGGGATAAAGCCCCGTCATTCACGTTCCGGTGGTGAATTGTACCGCCATCGGAACGTGAGCGGAACCCGCCGTCTATATAGAGGCGGGGGACACATTCCTTTTGTTATACCCGGTTGTCTGCCGGCTCAAAATCAATTTGACCGCTGTTCACATCAGCACGGACGCAGATTACTTTTACAGGATCACCGACTCGGTAACTTTTGGGATTTCCGGGTGCTTTCATTTCGATCAGCCCGTCAAATTCATAACCTTCTCCCAGGCTTTCGGTACGTATTAATCCCTCTACGGTGTTCGGAAGTTCTACATACAGCCCCTGCGGCGTTACCGAAGAAACCTGTCCGTCAAACGGCTCGCCCTGATGGTTGGTCATAAATTCGGCTTTATAACAATCTTCGCATTCCCGCTCTGCCTGCATGGCGCGCAGCTCGGTACGGGTAGATTGCTGTGCGGCAGAGGGCGCAAACTTATAGTACTTTTTTTGTATCTTTACCGCAGGCATCCCTGTCACTAAATCGGACAGGATACGGTGAATCGCCAAATCGGGATAGCGGCGGATCGGCGAGGTAAAATGAGCGTAGTCCTGCAATACCAGCCCGAAATGACCGAGCGGCTGTTCGCTGTATTTTGCCTTTGCCATCGAACGCAGAACGTAAGTGTTGATCAAGGCGTCGTACTTAGTGCCTTTGGCGTTCTCTAAAACAGCGGCAAGCTGTCCCGGCTGTACCTCTGTTTGGAAGGTGGGCACCGGAAGCCCCAGCAGACGGAGAATTTCCTGCAAATTTTCTGCTTTTTCGGGAGAGGGCGGCTCGTGGACGCGGTAAACAAAGGGAAGCTCCAACTTTCTGCCCAGTGCCGCCGCTGCTTCGTTGGCAAGAAGCATAAATTCCTCAATGATCCGTTCCGATTTTCCCCTCTCCCGCGGCTTGATATCCGAAACAGAACCGTCTTCACCGATAATAATTTTGCTTTCGGTGGTGTCGATCTCGGGAGCGCCGCGATTTTTGCGGTTGGCGGTTAAAATATCAGCAAGCTGCTCCATTTGAAACAGCGTATCGGTTAATCCGGCATATTTTTCGATGATTTCAGGGGATGCCGTTCGGTCCAGAATTTGATTGATTTCGCTGTAAACCCCTTTCACACGGGAGCAGATGACTGATTTTTGAAAATCAAAATCTACCAATTTTCCGTCCTCGCTGACTGTCAGGAGGGCGGAAAAAGTCAATCTGTCTTCTTGGGGATTTAAAGAACAAATACCGTTGGAAAGCGCTTCGGGCAGCATCGGCACCACCCGATTGGCATAATACAGGCTGGTACCGCGGGAGAATGCTTCTTCATCAAGCGGCGATCCTTTGGTTACATAACGGGAAACATCGGCGATGTGTACGCCCAGCTGATAGCTGTCTCCCAGCTTGATGAGCGAAACGGCATCGTCCAAATCCTTTGAATCGGCTGAGTCAATGGTAAAGATTAACTCGCTGCGAAGATCCAGTCGATTGGTCAGATCGCTTGGCTGGATTCCCCGTGTTGCGAGAAATTCTGCCTGCTCTAAGGCGGTTTCCGGAAATTCTTTCGGAATTCCGTTGATTCTCAGCACGGCCGCGGCACAGGCGGCGGCACTGCTGCTGGTACCGAATCCTTCTATAATACGACAACGGTGATCGGCGTGCCGCAGTCCTCGCAAAATGACCTGCGCCGTTACTTTGTCCCCAATGTTGCAGCCGTTTGTTCTACCCTTGATCACCGGGATAGGAAATCGGGCAAAACGATCCGGCAGAACGGCGAGTCGCCCCTCATCCATCATCAGTACGCCCGAAAATTCACCACTGCCTTGCTCGACAATTCGAACGACCTCTCCTTCTAAGCCGCCTTCTTCTCTGCGGGAGGGGATATAGCGCAGCTGCACCGTATCCCCGGGGAGCGCGCCTTTGAGAAATTTACCGGGAATAAAAACCTCTTGGTCGTTGCTCTGCTGTACTGCAAAGCCGAACGTTTTATTCAGCCTTGAGATAACCGCGGTATGCAGTCCCAGCTTCTTTGCCGAGAAATAGTGGTTTTGATTGCGGAGGATTTCTCCCGACTCTTCCAGCCGTTTGAGTGCGGCGGAAAAACTTTTTTGTTCTTTTGCCGAAAGCCGTGATTTTGTCAGCAGTTCCCGTCTGGAAAAGCCGTTTTTTCCAGCGCGCGCTGCGGCTGTTCGGATTTTTTTATCAATACTGTCACTCATGGATTTCCCTTTCTTTATTTTGAAAAGTATCCGGCTTTTGCCGGAGTATTACTGTTATTGTTCCAAAAACAATCCGAAATATCAGGGCTGTTTTTCTACCGGGACGCCCTTTTTCCGGATTAGAGATAAAAATTCGTCATAGTCTTTTTCCTCCGGCACGAAATCATAAAGGTCGATTTGTTCTCCGTTTTTCAGGGCGACAACATAGGAGGAAAAATCAACCGGCTCGCCGTCAATGATGCGGTTCGGCTTATAATAGACTTTATCCACTTCCTCATACCGATAGTAAGTCTCTTTTAAGGAGAAAAAAGCGGAGTTGTCGACGATTCCGTTTGGCAGCAGTTTGACATTCCATTTTACCATCAGCAGGGTAAAGAACATCCCGCCGATTAACAGCAGCGTAAAAAACACTTTCATCAGGCGGTCACTGCCGGGACCGTTTTCAATATGGTCGAGCCTTTGCTGCTTTTCATAGGATTTTTTAAACAACAGACGATAAACGAAATGGCGGGAATAATAGCTGGAGCAAATCCCCATCAGAAAGGATGGCAGAAATACAAACGGAAGCTGCGCCATCGGTCCCAACACCAATTCGGCGTTACGGCTTTCCACAAAATAAAACAGAAAGAAAATGCCGACGAAAAAAGGAATCCAGATGACTGTCCAGATAATCCAGGAGAGAAAAAGCGCGCCTACTTCTTTGCCGGCACTTTTCGGACTTCCGTTTTTGTTGTATTTGGCGCGGATATTTTCCTGTACCGAGAGAGGAACCGCCGGCCGGGCGGGAACCTCCTTTTGCAGAAGCCGAATCAGCCTTTGTTCATAATTGCTTTTATATTTCATCCGTTCCAGCTTGACGAGCGCCTTGTCTGTGTTGCCGTACATATACCGCAAATAAGGATCGCCGGCCATATGGTTGGTCAGCAGGGTGTAAAAAAACTCCAGCGTCCAGAGGGCTTCGTCATCCAGTACAGTGATCTGCTTTTTGGTTTCTGCAAAGACGTGTTCTAAAAAACTGATCCGCACAGCCGCACATCTGTCAGAGTCTGATACAAGCGTTTCTATTTTGGGCTGCATGCCGATGATCACCTCAGCCAGCTGTGCGAAAGAATCCTGCATGGTTTGGGCATCGGATATCATCGGGATGGTTAGCAGCGGGGTGTCTGTTTCCAGAAATCCTGCAATATGGGAAAGCGGATAGGGCAGGGCCGGAAAACAGTCGGGGATCAGGTAGCATTCCAGAATACTGTTGACTACTCCCGCCAGTCCGTGGGCAGTATATTGGAACAACAGCACATATCCGGCGGGATAGACAAGCTCGGCAAAATGCTGTTTGATATTCTCTGCCTGGCTGCCTTTTTTGAAAACGGAAAAAGTTTCGCAGGTTATCGCGCCGCTTTGCTCTGCAAAAGTTTTGGCAGAACGGTTCATTTCGTCTATGATTTCCTGCATGGTATTCTGTCTTGTCATGAGAGGTTTTGCATCCTTTCTATCGTCAATCGATTTGCAAGCTCGTTGGACGATATCTTACGATTTTGTCAGAACAATTTTACGGGTATAGTCGGCACCGCAGGGCAGTGGCGGAGAAACTGCTAAGTTCCACAGGTCGGTTGCCCTTTTTTCCAGACCGGCGAAGCGGGGTGAAATTTTCTCAAGCTCCGGAAAGGAAGAAACAATAGGCAGAACTGCGGTTTGTCCTGCCAGAGCGAGAATTTCTCTGCCGCGCGGGTTAAATCCAAGCACTCTTAAATAGGGAATCGGCAGACGGTAATCGGTTTGCCGCAAGCTCAAAGCGGCGCTCCAGGCAATTCGGCGGAGGCGGGCGTGGGTATAGCGCTTGGTTTTAACGCTGTCTAAAAAATCCGAAACCGATTCGGCGGATTGGGCGGCACGGTAAAGCCGATTCTGCAGCCCCTCGGTCACATCGGGTAATGCGGCATAATCCTTCACGGTCATTTGGCGTAACTGCCAGAGCAGTGCGGTTTCCAGCTTGTTCGGATCAGCAGTCGGCTTTCCGGTCAGGCAGGTTACAGCCGACTGCGGCATAAAGGCGGCAATGGATTCTCCCGCTCCCAGCTTCTGCCGCAGCAGGCTTGCGCTTGCGTAATTGCCGGACGTTTCCTCGGCGTCATGCGCTGTTCCGATACGGGAAACGGTAAAAGGACGGATATCGGATTTTAAGCCTGCGAGCGCATTCAGATAAGAGATTCCTAAGGTATTGTTGGGAGAAGCAAGCAGCGAGGCGGGTTGCTCTCCTCCAAGCCTTGCAACTGCCCGCATTCTTGCGGTGGGATAGGAACAGCCGCTTTTGAGCAATGCCGTGAAGTCAGGGCTTTGATGAAGATTCCTGCAGAGAGCGGCTGCCTGCTGCAGGTCATTTAAATTGCCGCTTTCACTGCCGAAGGAGAGCATATCAACACAGCCGAGCGCATGCAGCAGAAACACGCCGCCGAAGCCAAACCGCTCCGCCGAGCTCATCGCATAGGGAACAGGAAGCTCCAAAATCAAGTCAGCACCGCTTTCGAGAGCGGCGGCGGCACGATCCCATTTAGAAAAAAGAGCAGGCTCGCCCCGCTGCACAAAGCTGCCGCTCATGACGGCAACGATGTGGGTGGCTCCTGCTCTTTTGGTTTGCTCGATTTGATAAAGATGTCCGTTATGAAACGGATTGTATTCCGCAATAATTCCGGCAATGGTCATGGATGAATCTCCTTTTGCGATGGCAATGCAGTCCGTTATCTCCGCCACAGTGCGTCAGCGCGTTTTTTCAGCAAAGCCGGTTGATTCGGCAGTTTTTCGTCAATCACAAGGGCAAGCAGTTCGTCCAGAATTCTGCCGATTTCTTTACCTTGCGGGATGCCGAGATCCATTAAGTCACTGCCGTTAATTTTAAGCTGTTCTCTTGTAAAGCACTGATTCTGTGCGAGCACTTCGTTAAGGATATTTTCAATCAATTGCAGTACCGATAGGTTTTCGTATTTATGAGTGGTTGCGCTGCGGTCGGCGGCTTTGACGGCTAACAATTCCCGAAAGCCCTCCTCACCCAGCCGGTTGAGCCAGCGTTTGACCGATTTGCTTTGGGGAACAATGTCGCAGTCGTGATAACGAACAAGTGCAGTCACGCGGCTGATAGTCGCGTTGTCAAAATGGAGCCGGTGCATGATTTCCCGGGCAGCCTGTTCGCTCAATTCGGGATGTCCGTAGAAATGTCCGATTCCTTTTTCATCCAGGCTGAAAGAGGCTGGTTTTCCCAGATCATGAAACAGCAATGCAAGCCGCACCCGTACCGACGGGATACTGTTGGCAATTGCCTGAACGGTGTGTTCCCAAACGGTCAGATAGTGATGCGGATTTTTTTGGTCAAAATCAAAGGCAGGGCGGATTTCGGGCAGTACTTCTCCCAAAATACTGCGGTAGGTAAGCAGAACCTGCTGTACGTTTTCCCCGAAGAGCAGTTTTACCAGTTCTTCCCGGATACGCTCGCCAGAAATATTGGACAGCAGTCCGCGTTTTTGCCGCAGGGCTGTTTCGGTTTTCGGCTCAATCGAGAAGCCTAAAACAGCCGCAAACCGCAGTCCCCGGAGAATTCGGAGGGCATCCTCCTTGAACCGCTGTTCCGGATCGCCCACGCAACGAAGAACCTTCTCTTTTAAATCCCGTTTGCCGCCCCAGTCGTCTACCAATCCCTGCTCGGGATGATATGCCATTGCGTTGACGGTAAAATCCCGGCGTTTTAAGTCTTCATGCAGATCGGCGGTAAAGATCACGCTGTCGGGACGGCGGGAATCCGAATAATCACCGTCGATTCGGTAGGTGGTTATTTCCAGGTTATGATAGTCGGACACCACCGTTACGGTACCGTGTTTTAAACCGGTATCCACCACAGTGTACCCACGAAATGCAGCTTTGACCTGTTCCGGAAGTGCATTGGTGGCAATATCCCAATCAGCCGGCGGGTTCCCGAGCAGACTGTCGCGGACACAACCGCCCACAAAATAAGCAGAAAACCCGGCGCTTTCCAGCACACGGACAGCACGCAATGCGTATTCGGGTATCTTAATGTTCATGAAGCTCCTCCTTTGTTTTGGGGAAAGTATCGGTTTTTTTCAGATCGAGGTTTATTCGTCGGCTTGCTGACGCCGCAGGATACTGCCCCGGACAACGCCTTGCGGGCAGGGGATTTTTACCTGCATCAACGGATGGCAGGCGGCTTCCACTGCTTCGCCGGTATCCTCATAGATTGCTCCTACCTTTAAGGAAAAGGGCGGCTTGGAGGGCTCCAGCACCTCTAACAGATCGCCGACTGCAAATTTGTTTTTTTGTGTCACCGTCAGCAGACCGTCCTGATAGGATTCGGCGGTTGCGACAACATCGTAATTACGCAGATATCCGCCGTTGAGATAATATTGCCCGTTTTCGGGCGGGCCGAAGAAAAATCCGGTGGAATATTGGCGGTGGCTGACCTTGGTGACCTCATCCAGGATCCACTGCTCAGGGTGGTAACGGGCGGGATTCTTCATAAAGGAATCCACCGCACAGCGATAGGCATTGGTTACCACCGAAACATAATAAGATGATTTTGCCCGCCCCTCGATTTTCAGGCTGGTGACGCCGGCCTTGACCAGCTTGTCGATATGTTCAATCATGCAAAGGTCTTTGGCGTTAAGAATGTGGGTTCCCTTTTCGTCCTCAAAAATGGGAAAAAATTGATTCGGGCGCTTTTCCTCTACTAAATGATATGCCCAGCGGCATGGCTGTGCGCATTCGCCCCGGTTGGCGTCCCTTGCGGTCAGGTAGTTGGACAGCAGGCACCGCCCTGACACCGACACACACATGGCACCGTGCACGAAAACCTCGATGTCAAGGTCGGGCGATGTTTTCGCACGGATCTCCGCGATTTCTTCCAGTGACAGTTCGCGTGCGAGCACCACTCGCTTGGCGCCCATCTGATAAAAAGTATCGGCGGTTACGTAATTCACAATGCCTGCCTGGGTGGAAATATGAACTTCCATATCGGGAAGCACTTTTTTTATCAATGATAACACACCGATATCGGATGCAATCAGGGCATCCACGCCGCAAGCCGCCACCTCTTTCAGAAAATCAGGCAACTCGGTCATCTCTTGGTTGCGGGGCAGTGTATTACAGGTTAAAAACACCTTCACTCCCCGGCTGTGGGCAAAAGCGACGGCGCTTTGTAATTCCTCGAAGCTGAAATTGGGTGCGCCTGCCCGCATGCCGAATCGGTTTGCGCCAAGATAGACGGCGTCGGCGCCATATTGAATTGCAGCTTCCAGACGTTCTCGGTCGCCTGCCGGAGCAAGCACCTCGGGTTTTATTTGTGTTGACAATAAAAGCATTCCTTTCCTGTAGGGGATTATTCCTTGCCAAGCAACACGCTTGGATTTTCAGCAAGGGAGAGGTGACAGCGAATGATAAATCAACCAAGCGGTTTTGTGTGGTTAAAATCCCGACATCGTACTTGTCGGGGAACACAAATACCGTCAACGAATAAGAAATGCACCGCATTTCTTATTCGTTAAACACCTGCTTTTTTTCGGTTTTGATTGTGTTCTTTCAGCGTTTTGGCATAATAGAAGTTGCCCTCTTTGTCGGTCAGGAAATAAAAATATTTCGTATCTTCGGGGTAAAGCGCCGCTTCAATCGCTTCCAAGCCCGGATTGCAAATCGGGGCGACCGGCAATCCCTGACATTTATAGGTGTTATAAGCGTCATACATATTTTGGTTTTTGGTTTTGTCAAACGGCTTAATGTTTTTCTCTACATAGTTAATGGTTACGTCGGACTGGAGATTGGGAAACTGAGAAGATTTATCCAGGCGGTTCCAGAATACCGAGGAAACCTTCCGCATTTGCTGGCTCTGTCCCGATTCCGCCTGAATCAGCGAGGCGAGCGTCAGCGTTTCCTCCAGTGACAATCCCATTTCTTTCATTCTTCCCCAATGGGCGTTGGTGATTTTGCTGTTAAAGTTTTTAAAAATCTTTTTGCAGACCGACTCTGCTGATTCCTCTAAGAAGAAATCGTAAGTATCGGGGAAAACATATCCTTCCATTTTGAAATACTTTAAAGGCTCATTGGTCACAACATAGTTTTCAAAGCTGTACCCGAAGGTCACTCGGTTGACAGTGTTGATAAAGTCAGCCGCTTTGCAGATTCCCTGTGTTTCCAAGTCGGCGGCAATCTCCCGAATGGTCATTCCTTCCTTGATGGTTACGCTTACAACGTCTTTTTTCGGCGCGTCTTTTTGCAGTTCGTCCATCAGTTGTTCATAACTCATAGAAGGATTCAGGGTATAAATCCCGTAATTGTATTTGCCGTCGGTGCCGCTGGATTTTGAGACAAACCGGAACAACAGAGAATAGTTGATGATCTCGTTTTTCTTTAAAATAGCGGCGATCTGCTTGGTACTGGAATTTTTGGGAATTTCAATCTGAACATCCATATTCGTTTTGCTGAAAGCAAAGATATCGTTGGCGGCAAGCATAATCAGCACGGCAAATAGGATGGACAGGGATATCACCAACGCTGTATAAAAAATTGCTTTTTTGGGAGATACCCCTTTTTTCTTTTTCTTTTTTTTCGGGGCAACATTGGACGCCTCCGGTACTTCGGCAGGTTCGTCACTATGTATCTCTTCCTCAAAAACGTCAGCATTGTCCAGCTCTTCATCACTGAGATTTAGAACAAAGCGGGGAGAGGAAGCGTTATTTTCTTCAGCAGTTTCGGGAGGCTCCGGAGGAGAAACCGGTTGCTCCGGAGTGTTGAATTCGCCGGTATTTTGATTATCCATTTGGATCACCATTCCTTCTTGAGTTTGTTTTCTAAAAGTGACAGTATCGGAACTGACTGCTTTACTTGTTATTGTACGAATAAGGCAATTGCTGCGAAAAACGGCCTTCTGTGCAAAAGACAAAAAATAGTTTTTATCGACAAGGGCGGTTTTCCTGTAACCAAAAACAGTACCGAATCATAAAATATACAAACCGGCAAGAGCAAAAGCTCTTTCGGTAATATATATAAGAGGTGACAATTATGTGTTTTAATGGATTTGGCGGTAACTGCAGTTGGATTATCATCATTGTTTTGTTGTTAGTTTGCTGTGGCGGTTGCGGAAATAATAATGGCTGTGGCTGCGGAAATAACAATAACGGATGTGGCTGCTGCTAATCTGCTTTCCGGAATACCTAACCTTGTGAACGGCCGCCGCCTTTGCGGCGGTCCACCGTGGAAAAGCTCCTTTTTAAAAGGGGCTTTTCTTTTTTTGGCATCGGCTTGTTTTCCTGCACCGGAATGCGCTTGACAAATTTCTCGGTGACAAGAATCGAAGCGGCAACGTCAAACCGTCCGTGCGGCAGTTCATTTCGGATACAGCTGTTATAACAAATGCCGATGTTTACCCCGTGATATCGGTTGAGAAACCGGTCGTAATACCCTTTGCCGTAACCGAGCCGATACCCCTCCAAATCAAAAGACAATCCCGGGATAATGCAAACCGAATCTGAAAAATCGGTTACCTTTTTGCAGATATCGAGTTTCGGCTCCAGTACCGAAAAAGTTGCCGGTTCTAAGTCCTGCATGGAATGAATTCGATAGAAATCCATCGCTACGATGCCGTCAGCGCAGCGGGGAACGGCGACCGCCTTACCCGCCCGCAGCATGGTATCGATCAAACGAAAGGTAGACACTTCAATTGGAGTGGAAACGTAGGTTAATATCAGCTTTGCACTCTGTACCTCGGGCAGAGCAGTCAGCCGTTTAAATATCATTTCATCCTTTTGCGCCTTTTGAGAAAGGGGCATATCCCGGCGGACCTTTTTGCACTCCTCCCGCAGTTCCCTCTTGAGAATACGGATATCGGTTACTCCCATTGCAGAGCCGCCTTCAGAGAATCTGCACGCTCTTGTCCGAGCAAAGAGGCAACCAGCGCAAATGCAAAATGATTTGCAGTTCCGGCGCCTTTTGAGGTAATGATATTGCCGTCGGCAACAACCGGTTCAGATACAATTTCTGCCCCGGAAAGCTCCTGCTCAAAGCCGGGAAAGCAAACGGCTCGTTTGCCGTTTAGCAAGCCCATATGCCCCAATACCGAGGGGGCGGCACAGATGGCGGCAATTTTTTTGCCTGCCTGATAGCAGTCTGTAATTATTTTGGTGACCGTTTCGGATTGCTCCAGATTGCGGGTACCCGGCATGCCGCCGGGCAGAATGATCATTTCGGGAAGCTGCTCGGCAGCAGCCGCAGCAGCTTCCTCCGCCGTCATGTCACAGGTCACGGTAATGCCGTGAGAGCCGGTGATGTTTTTTCCGCCGACGCCGACCAGTTTCAGCTCCAACTCACAGCGTCTGAGATAATCTGCGGGGGTAAGCGCCTCCACTTCTTCAAATCCGGGCGCGAGAAAAAGATAAATCATCATGTGTTTATACGCGCAAACGCACGCAACCACCTTTCTGTATAGCGTTTTATCAGTCCATCATTAATCCCATATACGGATGGACCGTTTTCAGTGAAATCGGAAAAGAGGACAAGGGGCGAATCATACCGTGCGGTTTGATGTTGTGGGAGAAGGAGTCCTCTGTTGTCGGAAAGATTGCCACCGCTTCCGCACAGTGAAATCGTTTTAAAAGAGCGGGAAGGCATTCGGTCAGCGCTTGCTCTGAAAGAGAAGTCTCCTTCACTGTCAACAATCCGCGGTCGGGATAGCAAACAGCATAATCCGTCTCGCCGACTCCTGTCACAAAAACTCCCGCGTTTTGCATTTCCAGGTACAGGTAAGGGAAATATTGCTCGCCGAAAACGACCGATGCGTCTTGCTTTTTTAAAAAGCTTCGACGGCGCGCAAAAAACGCATCTTCCTCTAAATCGGTGAGCAGACCGGCTGACTCTGAGTCGGCAAGCAGCAATCGGGATGAAAGAGAAATAAACTTCATGTTTTTATAAGATGCGGTGCGATATTCCCGCCTTTGATAGAAAGTGAACAGACTTGGTGTTGCCGGTATCAGGCAGGAAAAACAATCTCCTCTTTCGGCGGCAAAGCTGCAAGCATAGTCGAGCAGCTCAGACATATATCCTTTCCCTTCAAACGCTTTGGCAGTAGCGGCGGCATAGATATAGTGACCGGGATAGTCGCCGTCAGGGGTGCACAGGCTTACCGGCAGCATTGAAACCATGGATACCGGAATACCGCCTGATCGTCTGACTGCAATCGTAATACGGTCAAACAGCGTGTCAAAATACCGGGTAATATACCGGTCGGAGTCGCCGAAGCATTCCTTCCAGATTTGTTTGAGAAAAGGAATGTCCTGTTTGCCTGCACAGTCTAACATAAGCATCACCTGTTCTTTTTGTTACATCAACACTGCTGTGTATTTTGTCAGCAAAATTTCGGGTTGATAAGATAGCTTTGCTTTGCGCAGCCCTTCCAGTCCCATGTCTTCCTCACGGTTAACATATGTGAAGTTTGATGCACAATGAGAAACAAACTGATTGTTGATGGTTGGGTAAGCGCCCCGAACTTCGGAAAAAGCCTTTTCAATGTGAACGACAAAAGTATCGGAGTTGAGGGGTTCCCCCAAAGTATATCCGACAATCTCGCCGTCTACCCGAAGGATGCCGCCCACCAGTCCCAGAACATCATAATGGCGAAACGCCTTGCGAACCGCGCAGACTTCTTTCTGTTTGCCGGCATCTTCGGAACAGCCGTTGGCTGCGCACCATTTGGCGTTCATTTCAAGACATTCCTCTCGGGTTTCAGGAGTGATTTGTTCAAAGCTCCAGTCGTTTAGCTTAAACTGATTGATGTGATTGCGCTTGCCGTGAAGTTTCTTTCCGGAAAGCGAGATCAAACTTTCGGAGGTGTAGATGTAGTCGAAATTATTACGATCTTCCTCGAACCGAAATCTTCCCGGAAAAGCATTTTCCAATTCAGCTTTTGCCGACTCACAAATGCCGTGCATCCGAAACGGAACGTCCGACTCCCGGCAATATTGCAGCAGTGCCTCTACCGCTTCGGTCAAATCAGAGCTTTCGGCGGGAAAGAGAAAACTCGGATGGTGTTTGCCGGAATAGACCATGTACCGGTCTTGAAAGCGGCAGACGTTGATATTATACTGTACGCCCCAGATATAGTTGCCGGTGAAAGAATATTCACTTCCTTGAAAATCAGAGGCTTTTAAAAGAGGGATTGCCCATTCTCGATCTTCTATGGTAATCGGTTTAAAATTCAGCAAAAAATTCACCCTTTGTATTGGTACGAATCCGTTCGTCTTTTTATTTGGGATTCATGTTTTATTGTCCTTGATTTGTCGATTGATCGGTTGTTTTTAGTATTTGACGTCTGTTCCGCGATAATACGCCCGCATTTCGGAAATTTTTCCGCAGGACATTTTTCCTTCGGGACAGCCTCCTTTAACACAGCTCGGCCCTGCATTTCGGAACAAAGTCGGTGCGACCTCCCGTACCAGCCGCAGCATTTCATCGGCAACAGCCTTGATTTCCCATTGTGCACGGTTGCAGCAACGATGAGAGAAGAAATTGTACAGGCTTCTTGCGTTCATGGTGACGATAATCGATGTCTCGCAGGCATTCGGCAAAACAAAACGCGCGTCCTCCTGCGCTTTTTTCAGGAACGCATTGTATTCTTTTTTATAATTTTCTTTAAAATATACCGTCGGTTCGGTTTCAGACGGAAGTTCGATTCCGTTTTCCCGGGCAAAGGCGGCGATTTCTTTTTCCACAATGGCGCTGCGGAGTTTTTCGTAAGACTGTTGGATCATTTCCATTGTTTCCCGGTACAGCTTGTCCGTTTCGGGAGCCGCCGAGACAGCCGGAGGAGTGACATAGGAAAACTGTGTTTCGCTGACATACCGTTGGCTTTTTTGGCTGTAAGAAGCGAGCCGATGCCGCACTAATTGATGGCTGCAGGCACGGGAAATGCCCTCTATTCCGAAGGTAAAGGAAACGTGTTCAATCGGACTTTCGTGTCCCATGCCGGCAAGCATCTCTACGAAGTCGGCTGCCTTTTCTTCGGTCAGACTGTCGTACAGCGAATCAATGCCGCTGCTGGAATAGCATAGCTTTGCCGCACAGGCAATGGTTTTTTCGGGATCGGGCGTATGCGCCAATAAAATGACTTTCATAAGATATCATCAGTCCTTTTCAGAAATCTAAAGCTTGTCCGAGTAGCAGGGATACGGATTGCAGAAAGCTGAGCTTTCTGCAATCCGGGTGTTTAGCATTCAAAGTCAGAAGCAGTGGGGTCTTCGCAATCCAGATCGTTTAATCTGGGCGGGAAGAACTCGTTGACCGGGAATTTGATTCTCTGGAACAGCTCGCAGGGATCGTCGGTGGTTGTAACACATTCTTTATCCGGGATGCAGAAATCGTATACCGGAACCATCATCTGAACAGAGCGTTCGATCTGGCAGATCGAGAACATGCCGATTGTAATCAGCACAATCTTTTCGGGAACACAAGCGGTAAATTCGCCCTCAAAGTCCTCAGAGATGCCTGTGGGAACCGCAGAAGCGAAACAGCCGCATTTTTCCGGACAATAGTCGCAAAGTTTGCAGGCGAGACAGATCGGATTAACGACCTGAACACTGGCTTTCGGGGTGTTTGCGGGGGAGTTGCCGCAGCGATCTTTCTTGTGGCAGCAGGTTCCTTCGGATGTGAACACTTTTACACCGCCTTCGCTGCCGTACAAAATTACTTTTTTGCTAAAAATTGCAACGCCGCAGACAGGGGTCGGACACTCAAGCGGAGAGGTGTATGCATCGATATGTACCTTGAAGAAAAAGGTCATGTCAACCGAGTAAAAGCCTTTATTGAATGGAATCGGCTCTACATCGAGGAAAACATTGAGCACTTCTACTCTTCGGCATTTCACGCTCAGCGCATTGTCGATAATCGGCTGCGTCTGATTGGTGAAAAGAATCTGCAAATCCTCCAGGCAGTCTTTGTCACTGCAGCTGTCGTACACTCTGCCTGCATTGATGCAGACCGCTTCTTTAAAGCAATTTGCATGATTCGCAGAGTTGAAATTCGTATCAGCCATAATAATCCTCCTAATATCATGATTAAGGTTGTGAAATCAAAGCCTCAATACATATTATGAGGAAACGGCGAATTCGTGCATAGAAAAACAAAAAAAAGAGAAATTTCCGGTTGGACAAAGCCTGTCAATATCTTTATTTTACCATATCGGGAAGTTCGAATCAATAAGGCAAATGTGAACAAGTGGTTTCTCTCAGCGGCGCAGGTAATCTACAATCTCAACGGTTTCTCCTCCCCGGAGATAAACCCGGGGAACCCGTTTGCTGATGTCGCAGATAATTTCATAGTTAATTGTATTTGCAAGGGAGGCAACTTCATCTACCGAAAGGAAATTGTCCTCTGAATGCCCGAATACCGTCACAATGTCTCCGGCTTTCGCCTGCGGGATATCGGTAACGTCCAGCATCAGCTGATCCATGCAGACCTTGCCGAGAATATTGGCAGGTTTGCCGTGCAGCAGCATTTTTCCCCGTCCCGAGAGCGCACGGTGGTACCCGTCAGCATAACCGATCGGGACGGTGGCAATCCGCATGGGGCGATCCGAAATAAAGTTTCTGCCGTAGCTTACCGAGCGTCCGGGCGGAATCTCCTTGACCATGGTTACGATGGTTTTCAGCTCCATCAACGGTTTGACCGGCAATATATCCTGAAAGTCGCCGCTGGGAGATAAGCCGTACATGGAAATTCCCATCCGAGCTAAATTGCAGAGCGGATTGGGATGCCGAATGATGCCGGCGCTGTTTTGAAGATGGATATGGTGAAAGCGGATGCCGGATTCCTGCAATCGCTGTACCAGGCTGTTGAAGGCATTTTGCTGGGCGTCGGTATAGTCAAGCGATTCCGGACTCAGCTCATCCGCCACCGAAAAATGAGAGAAGATGCCTTCAAAGGAGAGATTTTGCAGCTTGCAGACCGATAACACTTCTTGGGTGGCATCGGAATCGAGTTGGTTGACAAATCCGATGCGTCCCATGCCGGTATCGATTTTCAGATGGCATTTTACCGTAACACCGGCAGTGGCAGCCGCTTGGCTGAGTTTTTCCGCATATTCGGTGCAAAACACGCTCTGGCTGATATTTTGCTGTGCCAGGACGTCGGCATATTCTGCGGGGGTAACGCCTAAAATCAGAATATCCCCGTCTGCGCCGGCATTGCGGAGAGAAAGTGCTTCCTCCAGATTGGAAACGCCGAAAAAGCGGATGCCCAGCCGGCAAAGCTCGGTGACAATTGCTTTGTCGCCGTGCCCGTAAGCGTCGGCTTTTACAATTGCCATCAAATCTGTGCTTTTCGGAAGACAACCGCGCAGACTGTTAATATTATACTCCAGATGATCAAGATTAATTTCTGCCCATGTTCTTTTTAATAATTTATTCAATCGGAAGGACGCCCTTTCATAAAAATGTAATTATTTATACATAAAATAGAAATAATATTAAAATATAATTTAAAACAAACATTTGTTTGTGATTTTAAAGAAAAACGATAAATGATATTTTTGAAAAAATCATATCAGGCAGACGGATATACACCGCCCGTCCAAGTATAGCGTAACGATGCGACCTCCTTTAAAAAAACAAACAGGATAACGGAGGATAACCGCGCTTGGCGGCAGGAAAGGAATATGCGGATGATTAACATTGCAAAATCAGTAGCCTTTACCGGACACCGCCCTGAAAAAATTGCAGCCGGCGGTCAGGAGGACAGCGCTCGGATTCAACGAATCAAGCAAGAGCTGCGGGAAGCTGTCATCGGTAAAATCGAAGCAGGATGCAATTGCTTTCTAAGCGGAATGGCAATGGGTGCTGATCTCTGGGCAGCCGAAATTGTGCTGGAGCTGAAGCAGTTTTATCCCCATATTTTATTGACGGCGGTGATTCCGTTTGCCGGACAGGCTGACCGCTTTCCCGAAATGTGGCGAAAGCGATATGATGCCGTGCTGGCAGGCTGTGATTACGTCACGGTGCTGAGCGACAGCTATTACAAAGGATGCTTTCGGGCGCGCAATCAATGGCTGCTTGATCATTCCGAGCATCTGATTGCCGTATTTAACGGCAGTCGGGGCGGAACAATGCAAACGCTGAATGATGCGCTGCTTTCAGGGCATCGGGTAGTGGTGATCCAATGCTGATTACTTTTTTCGGTTTTTGCTTGAGGAAGAGCTGAGAATCGAGATACCGGCAACATTGGCTATGATAGACAGTACCATTAAAACGAGGCTGAGAGAAGAGTCTGAAGTCAAAAAAAGAAGAACGCAGACGATCAGGCTGACGATACCGAGTACCAGCAAAAGCGCGCTGAAAACTTTTAGTCCCATAAAAATCGATTCCTTTCCGTAAAAGTCAAAATCTTTGCTTTTTATTATTATGCAAACTTTTTGCGAAACGAAGTGAAGCGGCATAACAATGTTTTTAAAACGCAACGTGTTTTAAAAACATTATAACACAAATTCATCAAAACAAAGTTTTGATGACCGCCGTGGGCGGAAGCGCTGCAAAGGCAGCGCAATTTATTGTTGCAATAGAAAAGCGACGGTGCGTTGCGCCGTCCAGCCGCATTTTATGCGGCGCGTAGCTGCATACGCAGCTACTTTGCTTTTTATTATAACACAAACCGTCGCATAAAACAATGTCGAAAAATATTCACTCTACTTTCGGTAGAGTGAATATTTTTGGCTCTACTTTCCCAAAATTTTCAGTGGAGAGAAGAAACTGCAGGGTAGGGTGACAGAAAGACTGTTTTGGGATATAGTAAATATGAGATCGGAAGATCAGATTTTTCCTTTGGTATGTTGTGAAAACATATTGAAAACGAATTTGTTCTGCCAACATGACTTTACTGATAATATAAAGCGAGGTTTTTTTATGAGTTCATATGTTTTGAGTTGTTGTTCCACCGCCGATTTGTCGGCGGAACATTTACAGGAAAGGGATATCCATTATATTTGTTTTCACTTTTCGTTAAACGGAAAAGAATATGCGGATGATTTGGGAAAAAGCATTTCGTTTGAAGATTTTTACAAAGCGATGGCGGAAGGGGCCGAGACCAAAACCTCCCAGGTAAACGCAGAAGAGTATATAGAGTATTTTGAATCTTTTTTACAACAGGGAAAAGATATTTTACATGTCTCTCTTTCCAGCGGAATATCGGGCGCCTGCAATTCGGCGAAAATCGCCAAAGAGACGCTGGAGGAAAAATATCCGGAGCGGAAAATCAGAGTGGTAGATTCATTGGGGGCTTCTTCAGGATACGGTCTGTTGATGAATAAGCTGGCAGATCTCAGAGACCAGGGGATGGAAATTGACGAACTGACCGACTGGGCAAATCAGCATAAGCTGGAACTCCATCATTGGTTCTTTTCCACCGATCTGACCTTCTATGTCAAAGGCGGACGTATCACCAAAGCAGCCGGATGGTTTGGGACAGTACTGAAAATTTGCCCTCTGTTAAATATGGATCATTTGGGACGTTTGATTCCACGGCATAAAATTCGGGGAAAGAAAAAGGTGATTCAGGAAATCGTTGACAAAATGGAGCAGCACGCACAGGACGGACTGAAATATTCCGGTGCATGCTATATTTCTCATTCCGGTTGTTATGAGGATGCGCGGGCTGTTGCTGATTTGGTCGAAAAACGCTTCCGCCGACTTGACGGAAAGGTAGTCATCAACAGTGTCGGTACTACGATTGGCAGTCATACCGGTCCGGGAACTGTGGCGCTGTTCTTCTGGGGTGATCAACGCACCGATTAAACGGGACAGCTATTGGACACCTTTGATGTGATAGATTTGAATGTACACACAATGCCGATGATTGATGTCGTAGGGGAGGGGCAAAGCCCCTCCCCTACGATATTTACGCCAATATTTGCTTGTTATGGGATAAGACAAGACCACCTGAAGAAAGAAAAAATCTTTTTCGGGTGGTCATTTTTTATGAAGCCGCAAGTTTTTTAGCATACAGTCCTATTCAATTGTGCCAGGCGGTAAACAATTTTTATTTTACCTCGCAATTATCTATTGCGTAATCTAATAGAATATTGATAAGTTCGTTTCTGGAACGATTGGTTTCCTTTGAAATAGCATCAAGATTATTTACGGTTTCGTCCTTTATTCGTATGGAAAAGGTTTTATAACCATCCTCGCCCTTTAAGGGCTTTTTGTTTATGATGAGTTTTTCTTTCATTAAAATTCACCTCACCAATAGTATGCCTTGACAAATGTTATAAATATATGTTATAATTTATAACATAGAATTGAGAGGAGGAATCACCTTGAAGAAAAAATCGGTTTTTGGCGGAATATTGTTGCTTATTACAATATCGCTTATTTGTATAGTCGCAACAGTATCAGTTGCATTATTGGCAGGTTCCGTTGATGTGAAGCTATTCAATTTTCAAAATATGAATTTATCTAATATGATACCTGTTTTAATAGTCGGGGGCATTTTAAGTTGTTTTGTTATAGGTATTGCTGTATTGTTTGTAGGAAGAACGGTATTCTTTAAAATTAAGGACTGTTTTTCCGAAACAGATAAAAAAGAAGATAGGGGAAATGAGAAATGAATTGTACAAACCATCCCGAAGTAGAAGCACAAGGTATGTGTGCGTATTGCGGAAAGCCCTTTTGTAAGGAGTGCCTTGTTGAAGTAAAAGGCAGAATGTACTGTAAAGAAGACCTTGGAAATGTTTTAGACGAAGCGAAGCAGTCTTCAAACGCACAGCCTACTATCAACATTACAAACTCAAACGAAAGCACAAACACTAACACAAATGTTAACGGCGGTATGTACGGACCGAGAAAAAGCAAAACCGTTGCTTTAATTCTATGTTTGCTGGGTTTTGTAGGTGTTGGTGGTATTCACAGAATGTATGTTGGTAAAGTCGGCAGCGGTGTGATACATTTCTTAACTTGCGGCTTGTGCTTTATTGGTACTATCATAGACTTAATAGCTATACTGTCTGGCGGCTTTAGAGATAGTTATGGTCAACCATTGGCATAATATTACTTATCGTTTAAAACAACATAAATATCGGATTTTTTCCATGTTGGAAAGTATCGCGCTATTTATAGCACTGTATTTTTTAACAAAAATTTTCAATGCTTCACTTTGCCCTATATATCATATTTTTGGTAAAAAGTGCTTTGGGTGCGGTATGACAAGAGCTTTTATTTCAATATTACAGCTAGATTTCATATCTGCTGTAAACTATAATTTATTATCGATTCCGCTCTTTATCGGAATAGTGACATATTGCTTATTTTTATTGACAGACATTATTTTTGACAAAAAACTTATTGTCATTATAGAAAAAATCCTTTCAAAAAGATATATGTATATTATATATTTTTCAGTTTTAATATTAAGTGCTGTTATTAGCAATTGTATATTGAAGTAAATGTGTTCAAAAAAACACCGACCCCACCCAAAAAGCGATAAACTTTTTCGGGTGGGGTCTAATATTTGTTTTTTATGTCGGTTATCTGCCGTAAAACTCGTCGGTTGCCTCAAAGAATGCGTCAATGTTTTCCCATTTGGACATCGGCGGAATGTCACAACCCGAGGAAATGACAAAGTTCGGATATTTGCAACAGGCGTCCATGACATCTTTGGTTGCTTTTTTCACCGATTCCACAGTGCCGTTGCGGAGTTCTCCGGCAGGATCGACATTTCCCATTGCGATAGTATCCGACGGGATATGTGTCATCATCTCCGCCATTGAGATAGCGTTTCCGAAGTGATAAGCCGAAGCTCCGGTGGACAGAATGGCGTCGATCATGGCAATCGTGCCGTTGCCGCAATTGTGGTAAATGACAAGGAAGTTGTCGTCCTGAACCGCGTCTACGATTTGTTTCACGTAATCGCAGGAAAATTCCTGTGAAAGCGCAGGAGACAGCAGTCCGGCAAGTGGCTCTGCCATAATAATACCGTGCGCGCCCGCAGCCTTGTATGCGTTTGCGTAAGCAATTAAAAAGTCGGTGACTTTTTGGAGTACCGTATGTACCATATCGGGATCCTCATAGCAATAGATCATCGCCTCGGTCACATCCATCAATCTGCCGGCAAGGGAGAACGGACCGATGATGCCGGCGAATACCGGGCGATCGGTAATCTCCTTGACCGCTTTTTCAATTGCGCCGATATAAATACCGGTTCTGCCCGAGCCGATTTCGGGAATTTTCAAAGCTTCTGCTTCTTCCAATGAAGAAACAATACTGCCGGTAACGGTCGGCACTTCGTCATCCGAAAAGACGATCGAGGAGCCGAAACACTCTGCTTCTACCGACAAATCCATCAGGCTGACCGACGCGGCGGACGGTACCCGGTCCGCCACTGCTTTCATCCCTTTTGCCTGGATGTCGCTGTCCGAAATCAGATCTTTTACACTGATCCCGAGCAATTGAATTGCCGGGAAAGATAGTATCGGCATTGCCGTTTTCTGCGGGGCATCGAGCATCTCCTGTAACCATTTGCGCATATCTTTTTTCACCGAAATCACCAATCCTTTTTGATTTGTATTCTTTTGCAGATTACCGCTTTCTTATGCGGGAACAGTACAATTGTAAAAAGAAACTAACCATAATATACAAGAAACGGTGGAAGATGTATTGTAAAATATTGAAAAAAATAAAATGATTTCATTCAGATAAAGCAAATGGATAGGAAAAGTGAATTTGAATTTTGGGAGTCATAGATAACAGAACGCTGAGCGTCCTGAAAAAAAGGAACCGCCTTTTTCTCGTAAGGCGGTTCCTTTTAAAACGATCTATTTAATTTGTACCTTATTCTGCAATATTGATCCGGTTTACAGCCCGTTTCAGCTTCAGCTCGGCAAGGTCATGTTCAGCGTTGCTTTGGGCGTGCTGTAACATTTCGCGCGCCTTTTCCTCGGCATGTTTTGCCCGCTCTAAATCAATTTCGTCTTTCCACTCGCAGGTGGTGGCTAAAATCAGTGTTTTTTCCCGATCCGACTTGATGAAGCCGCCGGACAGTGCCGCGATTTTCTCGCCGTCCGAAAACCTGATTTTGAGCGCGCCGGTGCCGAGCGCAGAGATATATTTTGCGTGTCCTTTCAGAATGCCGACATCGCCCGAAATGGTGCGTACAACGACTCGCTCCGCTTCGCCGTCAAAGAACATCCGCTCGGGAGTAACAATGGAAAGATGAAATTCCGACATATCGGGACACCTCCTTGAATTGATGATTACGCTTGTTTGGCTTTTTCCAATACATCCTCAATGCCGCCGGCGAACAAAAATGCCGATTCGGGAATATCATCGTATTTGCCCTCAAGGATTTCTTTAAAGCCGCGGATGGTTTCTTTAATCGGGACATATCTGCCCTGCATACCGGTGAATTTTTCTGCCACTGAGAAAGGCTGAGAAAGGAAGTTCTGGATTCTTCTGGCTCTGGCAACGGTCAGCTTGTCCTCGTCTGACAGCTCGTCCATTCCCAGAATCGCGATAATGTCCTGCAGCTCCTTGTAGCGTTGAAGAGTAGACTGCACCGCTCTGGCTACCTCATAATGTTCTACGCCCACGATTTCGGGGGTAAGAATACGGGAGTTGGATTCCAGCGGATCCACAGCCGGATAGATACCGAGCGAAGAAATCGCACGGGAGAGAACGGTGGTGGCATCCAGATGTGCAAAAGTCGTTGCGGGTGCCGGGTCAGTCAGGTCGTCGGCAGGAACATAAACTGCCTGCACCGAAGTGATAGAGCCCTTCTTCGTAGAGGTGATTCGCTCCTGTAATGCGCCCATCTCGGTCGCCAAGGTGGGCTGATATCCAACCGCCGACGGCATCCGTCCGAGCAGAGCCGATACCTCTGAGCCTGCCTGGGTAAAGCGGAAGATGTTATCAATAAACAGCAAAACGTCCTGCCCTTCGCTGTCACGGAAATGCTCCGCCATGGTCAGACCGGATAAACCAACCCGCATTCTTGCTCCCGGCGGCTCATTCATCTGACCGTAGACCAATGCGGTCTTGTCGATAACGCCGCTTTCTATCATTTCATTGTATAAATCATTGCCCTCACGGGTACGCTCTCCGACACCGGTGAACACCGAAATGCCGCCGTGCTCCTTGGCAATATTGTTAATCAGCTCCATAATCAGAACGGTTTTGCCCACGCCGGCGCCGCCGAACAGTCCGATTTTTCCGCCCTTCAGATAAGGCGCAATCAAATCGACTACCTTGATGCCGGTTTCCAAAACCTCGCTGGAGGCTTCCTGCTCTTCATAGGAAGGGGCAGGACGATGAATCGGCAGGCGCTCCGCCGATGTTACCGGTTCTTTGTCATCCACCGGCTCGCCCAGCAGATTAAAGATTCTGCCTAATGTGGCTTTTCCGACCGGAACGGTAATCGGCGAACCGGTATCGACCGCCTGCATCCCACGGACCAGACCGTCGGTCGAGCTCATGGCGATACATCGTACCGTATCGTCACCGATATGCTGCGCGACTTCCACTACCAGCTTTTTCCCCTTATTATCTATCTCGATTGCGTTAAGCAGATTGGGCAGACAACCTGCCTCAAACCGAATATCAAGCACCGGTCCGATGATTTGGATGACCGTGCCAATGTTTTGTTTTGCCATGCTTTTTGATTCCTTTCCCTTAACAAACGTCAGTTGGCGGCTTGTGCGCCTGAAACGATTTCGGTAATTTCCTGGGTAATCGCGCCTTGGCGCGCACGGTTATACCGGAGCGATAAATCGGAGATCATCGCGTCGGCATTATCGCTTGCCGCTTCCATGGCAGTGCGCCTTGCGCCCTGTTCCGAGGCAAAAGATTCAATCACTGCACCGAGAATCATTCCGCCCATATATTCCGGGATAATACTGTCAAATACCGCTTCGGCAGATGGCTCATAGATGACAAGCTCTCGGCTGCCGGGCAGATCTTCTCCTTCAAAGGAAAGCGGGAGCATCTTTAAAACGGTCGGCGTCTGTGTCAGCGCCGAAACAAACTGGGTGAATACGATAAAGACCTCGTCGATTTCCTTGGCGCGGAATTTTTCAATGACTTCGTCGGCAATTTGGTTTGCAGTGATAATGTCGATGTCCTCGGCAATACCGGGATAAGAGGACAGGAGAGAAAAGCCGCTTCGCTCATAATGTTCCGCCGCTTTTTTGCCGATGGCTATGACAGAAACGTTTTTGCCGGCGCTTTCGGCGTTGACCAGTTTGAAAATATTCGAATTGTAGCCGCCGGCAAGTCCGCGGTCGCCGGCGATGACAATATAAAGCGAGTTCTTCACCGGTCTTTCCCGGGTATAGATCGAGGAAAAATCGGTGTTATTGTTGGCAATTTCCGAAATCGCCTCGTACAGCAGATTAAAATAGGGACGGGAAGCCTCTGCCCGTTCTTTTGCCCGCCGCAGCTTAGAGGAAGCAACCAGTTCCATTGCCTTGGTGATCTGCATGGTACTTTCCACACTCTTGATGCGGCGTTTGATATCCTTCATGCCGGACGCCATAAACCATCATTCCTTTCTGTTGTTTTTTGCGGATGAATCCATTATTTTGCAGCAAGGAAGGTAGGAATAAATTCGTTTAAAGCTGCGTCCAGCGCAATTCTGTTGTCGTCGGTCAGCAGACCTGTTTCGGTGATGGAGGAAACAATTTCGGGATGAGTTTCATCCATGTTCCGTAACAGCTCCTGCTCAAATTCGGGAATATCCGATACGGCGATTTCCTTTAGGAAGTTGTTGATGACGGCATAAATGATAATGACCTGATGCTCCACCCGCATGGGAGAGTTTTTATCCTGCTTGAGCACTTCCACGATACGTTCGCCCTTGGCAAGACGCTCCTTGGTATCGCGGTCAAGGTCGGAGCCGAATTGGGAGAAGGATTGCAACTCCCGATATTGAGAATAGGACAATTTCAGGGAGCCGGCAACCTTTTTCATCGCTTTAATCT
>ERZ773235.915-NODE-915-length-34417-cov-6.612857_pt1 | contig 34417 bp, 30 predicted proteins | sample MGYA00580522_ERZ773235 | MGnify/ENA primary metagenome ERZ773235 (study PRJEB29015, sample SAMEA2737797) | human gut metagenome | biome: human gut; feature: human-associated habitat; material: faeces | place: China | collected 2012 ...
CTCCGATAGACCTCCGGAATTTCGTAGAGGGAATGTGAGGACTGCTCCTGCCGCCGATACTCTTATTGTTCTGTTCATTCTTTTTTTGCCTCCCGAACGATTCCTGCTCTCTGCTTTTAGAATCGCATTCTTATCCATTCTTATTTTTTCGTAACGGTTCAAAAGTCCCATCCCGGTTTTTCTTTCCTTTTACATGGTTCCAAATCGTTACCTTTTTTCTCTGTATCTGCTGCTTCTTTCTACCAGATCCGCAAAAAGGCGGTTCATCTCCGGCGCTGAGTGGATAAGCCCTTCCGGATGCCACTGTACGGCCACAATCTGTCCGTTGCGGCTTTCTATCGCCTCGATGGTTCCATCCGGTGCCGTTGCTGAAACCACGATGTCCTCTCCCGGCGTACGCACTGCCTGATGATGCATGGAGTTTACCGCATGGGTTCCCGCCCCGAGGATTTCTGCCAGATGGGTTTCCTCTTTAATTTCCACATGGTGATGCAGATAAGACCGCTCCAGGGACTGCAGATGCAAAATTGTGGTTTCCTTCTGTGTATAGATATCCTGGTACAGATCACCGCCGCACAGGACATTTAAAAACTGGATTCCCTTGCAGATGCCAAGCATGGGCATTCCCATCTCTTTTGCCGCCCGTCCAAGTGCGAACCATGCCTCGTCGATCTCCGGGCGAATGGTCTGGATCTGCGGTTTTGGCTCTTCCCCATAATACCACGGATTTAAGTCCTCTCCGCCGGGAACCAGAATGCCATCGCACACGGCAAGTACATCTTCCGGATTCGCTTTCATGGCAACTGCCGGAATTGCCATCGGAATTCCGCCGTTGTTCAGAACTGCTTCGATATAATCACTGTTGACATACATTCTCTCCGCACTCGAAAAAAGTCCCGGCTGTGTTTTATACGTATTTCCCAAGATTCCAATGATCGGTTTTCTCATTTGTAAACTCTCCTTTTTTACCAGATATGCCGAAAACGGCTTCACCTTTCCTGTGAACCCGCTTCCGGCATGCTTTTTATTTCGTTATCGAATATTTTACAGTACATCCTGATGGCAGATATGACGGATCTTTTCCTCATCTAAAGCACGAATGACATTGGCTGCCATTGCGCTTGCTGCCTCCAAGTCTTCTTTTGCGCAGAAATTGTAATGGCTGTGCGCATAGCGGGATGGAACACCAAGCACCAGGCACGGAACTGCTTTTCCTGTCACGCTGATTTTTGCTGCATTTGTGCTTCCGCCTCTTCTTACGCTCTCCTGGTATTTAATTCCGCATTTTTCTGCTACTTCCTCGGCCAGTGAAATAAACTGCGTATTGGAAATATAGCTGTTGTCCAGAATACGAATCTGAACTCCCTTCTTCATGCAGCCCTGTGCCTGTCCTGCGCTGATGAAAAAGTCATCGGAAGGAGATCCCTCAAATACAATGGCAAGGTCCGGTTTTACAATCTGGCTCGTCACCATAGCACCGCGGGTTCCGACCTCCTCCTGCGCTGCAAAGGCGCCGACAACATTAACCGCAAGAGAAGCCTGCTCCTTTTCCAGCTGTTTCATCGTATCTACGATGCATGCGCAGCCGGCCCGGTTGTCAAATGCTTTTCCGAAGCAGATCTCATGCTCTGCATCGTATTCAAAGGTTACATCCGGCATCATCGGATCACCGATATGGATTCCAAAAACATTTTCAACCTCCTCGCGGCTGGTTGCTCCGACATCCACATACATTTTTTCAATTTCCAGAGTCTGACTGTTGCGTTCCGCTGTTGTCATGAAATGAACCGGTTTTGCGCAGATAATACCATGTACCATCTTTCCGGATCTGGTGCGGATCCATACCGCATGTGCCGGAAGGCTGGTCAGATGAAAGCCACCAAGCATGATAATGCCAAGGCATCCGTTGTCCTGGATATTCTGTACCATGAAACCGCATGCATCCAGATGGGCATCAAGCTGGATGACCGGACGGGAATCCTGCTTTGTTCCCGGCATCCGCACATACAGGTTATTCATTGCGTCATTTTCCACATCAAATTCTTTGCAGTAATCTGCTATGGTACGGATGACATCCTCCTCAAATCCACTTGGTCCAAATGCATCAGAAAGCTTACCAAACATTTCTATATCCATTGTTTTATCCTCTTTTCTTTGGGTTTCTATCAGATTTATATTCTTAATATACAACAAAGCAGTGTGCTGTGGCAATATCCATCCGCATTTTGCAGTCTTCCGCTTTCCGCCTGGATGCCATTCATCTGCACATCGCCGAATCCCATCGTTATCTCTATTTTTTTCAGTACCTTCTTTTCCGGTACATACAGAATCACTCCTGTCTCCGACTGTTTACCGCCGCTTAAGATTTCTTCCGTAAAGTCAATATTGATGTAAATCGTATCGGACACTGCGCTTGTCTCTTCGATGCTCAGAACACAGTCCTGCACGCGATATTCCATTCCGGTCCGGCATCCGCGAAGTACTCGGTAAAGTACTCCATTGCATCTTCGTAATCACTCTGCAGAAGTTTTTTCAGATACTTCTGCAGTTGATTCAAATATTCCTGACTTGTCATCCTTTTTCCTCCCCTTGATCTGCCAGGAGCTGAACCGTTTTCCCCCTGATATCGAAAAAAACAGTCGATATACCTTCGAACTGTTCCCCTACTTTCAACTTTTCAAATTCCGCAAAAGTTATTTTCGTTTATATCATTTTAATATTATCGCACGCAATTGCTTTTGTCACATAAAAGTTGTAATCATCAAACCAGACATTCCTCCAAAGCGAACGATAACCTGTTACCATCCACAGATTTTTCTGCTGACAGCAACAGGCTCCCGTCTTTTACTGATAATTTTCAATTAATTCTCTGTAGAAATCTACCGCCAGAGAAAAAGGAAGGTTCCTTGCAGCCGGAAATCAACATATGTCTACGCATCTTTTCTCTTTCGGAACAGATATTCATCCAGCTGCTTTTTGATATCCTCCGGTATCTCCCTTGCAACCGGGCAGACTGCTGCATTTGTCCCGACGGATACGCTCCTGATTGTGTTCTTGAAATACTCTCAGGAACTGCGTGACTTCTGTGGCTTTGATGTTGTACCGGATGCCTCAAAATTTACCCGTTTTAAACAGGATTTCCTGATGGACTTACAATCTATGTTCGATCACATGGTTGATATGACCGAACCGATCTGCCAAAAACTTGACCCTCATCTGGCAGCTATGACTATCTTCGATACCTCTGGCATTGAAGCCTGGGTGACTGAAAATAATCCAAAATACGCAAACCGTATTATCAAACAGTTAAAAGCTTTTGCAAAGGCAAACAACCTTGATAAAAGCTATGATCCTTATAAGGCTGCCTATGGTTCCATGCCTACGCATGCTGCTTCGAATCAGGCAATCCAACAGATGTATATCAATGGACATTTCTGCTATGCCTATAAGTTCGGCATTGTAACCAATGGGCTTGGTATTGTCCGTGATATCACTTTCTATAACAAAGAGTTCCTAAAGGCTCATCCTGATATCGTTGTGGAAAAGAAATCTGACTCTCCTGATGAGGATAAATCTCTTGCCGATTCAAAAGCCCTGCTTCCTGTTCTGGTTGATTTCTTTCAGAAGCATCCGCTTATCGCCCCTAAGACTTTTCTTGGTGATGCTGCTTTTGACACGATTGAAATCTACAAAGCCCTTTTCGGTGAAATTGGATTTGAAAAAGCATTTATTCCTCTCCGCGTAAAACTTTCTATGGAAGATAACGGTTATACCATCAACGAAAATGGTGTTCCCTGTTGTCCGCATGCCCCTTCGCTTCCTATGAAAAGGGAAGGTAGTAAATCACACTTAAAAGGCAAAATTCCTACAATGAAATTTGTCTGCCCGAAAATGAAATGGGAATACAATAAAGCAGATAAAATAAAACGCCGTGTATGCCATTGTGATAATCCCTGCACAACATCTTCCTGTGGAAGAATGATTTACATTTATCCAGAAAAGAATCTTCGTGCCTATCCCGGAGTGGAACGGGGTTCAGCAGAATGGGAAGAAACATATAAAATCCGTGTAAACGTTGAAAAATCTATCAACCACTTTAAAGACAGCTTTTGCGTAGCTAATCGTAAAACCCAGAACGAAAAAACGCTTCATCTATTTTCATATAATCACGCTTTCTGTTTAGGCACAAACTCAATCTTAAGAGCCATTCCCATACCATCTGCTAATCTTTTAAGTAAATTAACAGAAGGATTCCTCGTTCCATTCTCAAGCTTGCTGATATCTGCCTGATTGATGCCTGTTCGTTCAGCTAATTCCTTCTGGGTCATATTCTGAGAAGTACGAGCATTCACTATAGCTCTTATGACATCCATCTCTGGCTGAATAGCTTCATATTCTTTTCTGAACTCATCATCTTTTAACTGCTTAGAAAGCATATCATCAAATGTTCTCATCCTTCATCACCCTTTCTATGAAATCTTTTCTTCTATCCTTTGCAATCTGAATCTCCTCTTTAGGAGTTTTCTGTGTTTTTTTAACAAACCCATTCGTCAATATTATTTTTCTCTCATAATAGAAAAAATATAAGACTCTGGTAATATCACTTCCAAATTTACAACGCAATTCAAATATTCCGTCATCCAGATGTTTACTATAAGGTTCTCTAAGCATATTTCCATTTTCTTGTAATATACCGAGCAATCCAAATATTTTAGCTCGCATCTTAGGATTAACAGAATCAAGAAATTCCTCTACCGGAACCTCACCATTTTCCTTTTCATATGCTATCAGTTTAAATTCTGTCATATAATCTCCTTTGTAAATATTATATGGCATATATACCATAATGTCAATTATCCATTTAAAGTAACCATACCGAGCTATTTTTCTAAAAACGTGTAGTAGAGCACTTTTCCAAACGAAAAACGTCTTATTTTCATGCTTTGTTTGAGTATGTAGTGATGTTGCCGTGACATAATACCATCAATTTTACTAAATCAATTTAAAATGCCTCAACGCGTCCTTAATATACTCCACCTTCTCCTGCGGACACTGCTTCACTTCTGAATTCTCTTTCTTTGACTTATTATAATTCTCGCCCATATCCAGCCCACACATCCGCTTTACCTGTGCAATATAAGAAGTATGCACATTCACACCATACTTTTCCTTCACATATTCCTTAATCTTTGAATAAGTAGCCTTTTCCTCTGGTGTATAATTACTCTCTTCATCAGGCTCCATTGTAACCTCAATCTTAGGTGTATCTTTTTTGAGGGATAATTTGACAACCGTCTCTGTGTGCACCGTCTGTCCAAACTGATCCACGGCTCTTACTTTCCTGATCTCATACCCATTCTCGCACAGGTATTTCAGATCTCTTGCCAGTGTAGCGCTGTCGCAGCTTACATAGACGATTCTCTTTGGTGCCATCTTAATGATAGTATTAAGGCAAGCTTCATCACAGCCTTTGCGGGGCGGATCGACACAGATAACGTCTGCAAATATATGCTCTTCCTCATAGAGTCTCGGTAGCACTTCCTCAGCCTTGCCTACATAGAAGGTTGCATTCTCAATGTGGTTGCGCTCTGCATTCTTTCTGGCATCCTCGATTGCCTGCGGTACAATCTCCACACCATGGACTTCCTTGGCGCACTGCGCCATGAAAAGGCTGATCGTACCGATACCACAGTAGAGATCCCATACGGTTTCTTCGCCTGTCAGTCCTGCATATTCCAACGCCAGGCTGTAGAGCTTTTCTGTCTGAATCGGATTGACCTGATAAAAGGACAGCGGAGAAATCGCAAAGGTAATACCCTGCGGTGCATTTTCCTTTGAATCATACCGCAGGCAATCCTTACCTGAGTTGATTTCCTCTATGGATCTTCTATGAATAACATCTGTTATTGTATTTTGTCCCCATAGTACTCTGCCTTCTGTCCCCATAATGACATTGGTATTTTTCGTATTATAATTAAGCCATATACTTGTCATTCCTGGGATTTCCCGCAGAGTGCTTACAAGCCTGTCCTCATTTGGCAGACTTTTGCCATTGATGACCAGACATACCATTATTTCGCCAGAAGTAAAGCCTTTGCGAATCAAAATATGGCGAACAAGCCCCTGTCCTGTGGTTTCATCATAAGCAGACACTTTTTCATTTTGCATGTATGCCAATACCTTCTGTAATATTGGTTCATTTTCTTCTACGCCTAATGCACAATCCGTATTGGCAATGATTGAATGGGTTCTTCCGGCATAGAAGCCTGTAATGATCCTGCCATCCTTATCTGTTCCCACTGGGAACTGTGCTTTATTGCGATAATGCCACGGCTGCTCCATGCCAACCACAGGTTCCATCACCGACTCAATAAATAACTGGTCAAATCCGCCGATACGCACCAGGTTATTTTTCACTTTATTTTCTTTAAACTGTAACTGAGCTTCATAGCTCATTGCCTGAATCTGACAGCCACCACACTGTTTATGATATGGACAGGCCGGCTCCACTCGCAACGGAGACGATGTCAGCACCTTTTCCAGTCTGGCATAGGCATAATTCTTCTTTACCTTTACCAGTCTGGCTTCTACCACGTCACCCATGACCGCATCTTTTACAAAGAGGGTGAAGCCCTCTAGCTTGCCGATGCCTTCACCCTCTGTTCCGATATCCTCTATTTTTACTGTTACAATATCATTTTTGGAATATTGTGCCATTTTTACCGTACCTTTCCGGACTTATTATAAAGAAGAATTTCTCAGATTAGACTCAAAGAATCTGTTAAAGCCCAACCAGCCTGTTTCTTCTGTTGCTTCCAGTATCTCTGTAAATGTCTCCATCTTCGCATCCGTATCATCCGCACGATTAAGAGCGACTGCCTCAATCAGTGCCGGTTTCTTGGGAGAACCAAACTCATACTCTCCATGATGTGCAAGAATACAATGCTTTAATTCCATAGCCAGCATAGGAGGGAAGCCCTCAATATCACGGATTTTCTCGCCGACCATTTCAGAACCCATCACGATATGTCCCAGGAACTGTCCTGCATCTGTATAATCATTTACCGGGAAAGCACTGATTTCTTTGGTTTTTCCAATATCGTGGCAGATTGCCGCTGTCAGGAGCAGGTCCCTTTTCAGGATTGGATACGCTGTGCAGTAATACTCACATAACTTTGTTACACTCAGGGTATGCTCCAGCAGTCCTCCAATGAATCCATGATGTACGGTCTTTGCAGCGGATGATTTCTTAAATGCTGCAATGAAATCTTTATCTTCTACGAAAAAGGCATTGAGCATTTTATGTAGGTAAGGGTTCTCAATTGATTTGATAATCGTAAGAAGCTGTGTATACATTTCTCCAATGTTCTTCTTGCTCATCGGCATATACTCAGCTTCATCATATTCTCCTTCCTGACAAAGCCGGACGCGCTTTATATTGACCTGCAATGCACCGTTATAGCTGGTAACTTCGCCATATACTTCTACATAATCGCCTGCATCGAACTCTGCAATTCCTGCATTATTGGGGTCCCATATCTTGGCATCCAGTGTACCTGTCTTATCCTGAATGATCACATTATCATAGGATTTACCGTTTTTTGTTACTGCCGAACTCTTATATTTGCAATAATAAATATCAAATATTCTATCTCCGTCTTTATAATCTTTAATATATTTCATCTTCTAAACCATACCTTTCTCTTAGTTTCTTGCCTTAGGATGTACTGTAAACATCATCTGCTCATAGTCATCTTTACTTGCTCTTAATATTGTAATCTCAACGTCATGCTCTATGGTACAGCCACGTACTGCATTCATATAATCTGTGGCGCTGTGAATCTGGGTACTTCCCACCTGCACAATGATATCACCCTTCTGGATTCCATTGATCATCGCAGGTGAATCCATATCTATATCTGACACATAAGCGCCCTGTGGCAGTCCCTGCTGTGTCCGTACATTACTTGCAATATCCTGTGCATAGATACCAATATAAGGTACATCCTCTGCGTTGGACAGCTTCGTAATCATGCCTTTTAACTCAGATACACCGATTGCAGACAGCAGATTCTTCGTATCACTATGATTATATGTGTTATCAATGATACCAATGACCTGCCCCTGCGTATTGAGCAAAATACCGCTGGCGCTCTGGCTGGCGTAGATGTCTGTTGTCAGCATCTTATACTGATTATCTGCCAGTGTTACCACATTCCCTACAGAAGTGATCATACCATAACATACACTGTCATTATATCCCTGGATATTACCCACAGCTATCACAATCGAACCTGCAAGTCCGTTATTCACGGAGCTTCCCAATGTTGCCACCGATACATAATCCAGCGTCGTATCACGCAGATATTTCAAATCCACTGCAATGACCGCCAGATTTGTATTCACATCATATTTTTTAATGCTTCCTTCTGCACTGACTCCATTGCAGAAATTCACCAGGATGCTCTGTGCTTTATCCAAAGGAGATTTTCTTGTAAGAATCAGCAGTTCCCTGTTATTATTAGCAATAATAACACCTGCTATGTTTCCTTCACTCTGATACGTATTATTGAACCAGTCTACATCTGATTTCACCGCAGTGACCGTAACAATACTGGTGGAGGCTTCCTGATATACCTGATGAAGACTGTCATACATTGCCTGATACTCAGTCAGATATGCCTCCTGTGGGTCCTCTGTAGAAGCACTCTCTGCTGTCTCCACTTCACTGGCTGGTGTCTCCTCTGCTGCAATCTGTGTTGTTACCTGTTCTGCCGTCTCTGTCTCACTCTCTGTCTGCGTTCCGGTCTCACCCTCTGTCAGCATATCCTCCGGTAACATTTCATCCTTCTCCTGCGGAAAAGTCACCGTCTGCGGTTCTTCTTCCGGATACAGCCAGTTATTCAGCACCGGCTCTAATAACAGGAATGTCAAACATGCCACAAGCCCGAACAGCAATGCCAGTGATGCCGTAATGACCATCCTTTGTAACAGTTTTTTCTTATCTATCGGTCTTTCCTTTATTTTCTCCTGCAAAAACTCAAAATCACTTGCTCTTTCAGACTCCTGATTCTGATTGTCCTGTTGCTTCTCTTCCATATATAATATAATCCCTTTCCAGTATCTGCTTTCTTTACTCATATAGTATATCCGAACCCCTTTGCAAAGTAAAGAAAGTTGTACAGTTTTCCAATGCGTGATATACTTATTCTGTTCACAAGAATAGTATTACAGGAAGGAATGTTCTATTTATGAATGACAAGGCATTGCGAATTCTCGAATACCATAAAATAATAAATTTACTGATAGATAAAGCAACCTCTCTGCCTGGTAAGGAAGTCTGTAAGAAACTGACACCCATGACAGAACTGGCTGCAATTGAAGAAGCCCAGCAACAGACTGCGGACGCTTTTACACGCCTGATCAAAGGTGGACGTATCCATTTCAGCGATAACAAGGATATCAGCTTCAGCCTGAAATCCCTGGAGATCGGCAGTAATCTGTCTGCTTCTGAGCTTCTTAAAATCGCATCCTCTCTGGCATGTGCCGGCAGAACCAGATCCTACGCCAGAACAGAGCGTGATGAAGAGATTGCTGACAGCCTGAATCCTCTTTTTGAAGAGCTGGAGCCACTGACCCCACTGCAGAATGAGATCAATCGCTGTATCATCTCTGAAGAAGAGATTGCTGATGATGCCAGCCCCAATCTCAAGCACATCCGCCGCAGTATCAACCAGACCAATGACAAGATTCATTCCCAGCTTACCAACATGGTCAATACAAGCTATCGTACCTATCTGCAGGATGCCGTGATCACAATGCGTAACAACCGTTATTGTATTCCTGTCAAATCCGAATATAAGGGAAATGTCCCCGGTATGGTTCACGACCAGTCTTCCACCGGTTCTACACTTTTTATTGAGCCTGCTGCCATTGTGAGCCTGAATAACCAGTTAAAAGAGCTGGCTCTACAGGAGAAGGAAGAAATTGAAGTCATTCTTGCTACCCTCAGTGCTTCCTGCTCTGAGCATATTGCTGCTTTGGGACATAATCTCAAACTGCTGACACAGCTGGATTTTATCTTTGCAAAAGCCGGCCTAGCAATTGACATGAACGCATCCAGACCTTTATTTAATAACGAACACTACATTCAGATCCGCAAAGGACGCCACCCTCTTCTTGATAAGAAGAAAGTCGTTCCTATTGATATCACACTTGGAAAAGACTTTGACCTTCTGATCGTAACAGGTCCTAATACAGGTGGTAAGACTGTATCTTTGAAGACTGTGGGGCTTTTCACACTGATGGGACAGTCAGGACTGCATATTCCCGCCCTTGACCGTTCCGAGCTGTCTGTATTTACAGAGGTTTATGCGGATATCGGTGATGAACAGAGCATTGAGCAGAATCTGTCCACTTTCTCTGCCCATATGACGAATACGATATCCATTCTGGAACATGCAGATGAGAATTCCTTATGTCTGTTTGATGAATTAGGCGCAGGAACTGACCCTACAGAGGGTGCTGCCCTGGCAATCGCCATATTAAAGCACCTGCATGACCGCAGCATCCGGACAATGGCAACCACCCACTATAGTGAACTGAAGGTATTTGCCCTGACAACCTCCTATGTAGAAAATGCATGCTGTGAATTCGACGTAGAGACTCTGCGCCCTACGTACCGGCTTCTGATCGGTATTCCCGGTAAGAGTAATGCCTTCGCCATTTCCTCCAAGCTTGGGCTTTCCAATGAAATCATTGAATCAGCCAAACAGCATATCAGTGAGGAAGATGAAAGCTTTGAAGACTTACTGGCTGATCTGGAGAACAGCCGTAAGACCATCGAAAAAGAACGTGCTGAAATAGAAAGCTATAAGCAGGAGATCAGCTCCTTAAAAGATAAACTGACACAGAAGCAGGAGCGTCTCGATGCCCAGAAGGACAGGATTCTCAAGGAAGCCAACGAAGAAGCCCGTCAGATTTTGCAGGATGCCAAAGATGTGGCAGATGAGACAATCCGTAATTTCCAGAAGTACAATACAGGTACTTCCATGAAGGAAATGGAGAAAGCCCGTACCAAAGTACGTGATAAAATCAGTGAGAAGAATTCCAAGATCAGCCAGCAGGCTGCCAATCCTACACATAAGATATTAAAACCCAGCCAGATAAAGCCCGGCGATATGGTAAAGGTCGTATCCATGGGATTAAAAGGCACTGTCAGCTCTATGCCCGATGCCAAGGGCGACATGTTCGTTCAGTGTGGTATCATCCGCAGCAAAGTCAATATTAAAGACCTGGTACTAATCAATGAAGATGCTATGCCGAATAATCCTTACAAGAAACAGACTGCACGTACAACACGCAGCAATACCAGCCGTATCGGAGCCTCTAAGACTTCCACTTTCTCTATGGAGATCAATCTTCTGGGCAAGACTGTAGATGAAGCAATCTCTGAGCTGGATAAATATCTGGATGACGCTTACCTTTCCCATGCGCCCAGTGTACGGATTGTCCATGGTAAAGGCACAGGTGCCCTGCGTGCTGCTGTACAGAGATACTTAAAGAGCGTTTCCTATGTGAAATCCTTCCATCTGGGAGAATACGGCGAAGGCGACGCCGGTGTAACCATCGCTGAATTCAAATAGAAAGAGGTCCCTTTATGGCTAACAAACAAAAAATCCTAATCGTTGATGACGATGAAAATATTGCAGAACTTATTTCCCTTTATATGACGAAGGAATGCTTCGAGACACAGATCGTATATGATGGAGAATCCGCATTACAGGCGGCAGATACTTTCGCTCCTGACCTGATTCTGCTGGATCTGATGCTTCCAGGCATTGACGGATATCAGGTATGCAGGGAGATCCGCCAGAAATCCCAGACTCCGATCATTATCCTCTCTGCCAAAGGCGAAGTCTTTGATAAGGTACTGGGCTTAGAACTGGGTGCTGATGATTATATGGAGAAGCCCTTTGACACCAAGGAACTGGTTGCCAGAGTGAAAGCTGTTCTGCGCCGCTATAAAACAGCAGCTCCTGTTACAGAGGCTCCTGCTTCCAAACAGGTCAGCTATCCTAACCTGACGATTAATTTAACGAACTATTCTGTTATTTATAACGGCAAAAATATAGATATGCCTCCCAAGGAACTGGAACTTCTGTATTTCCTTGCTTCTTCACCGAACCACGTGTATACAAGAGAACAGCTGCTTGACCAGATATGGGGCTATGAATACATTGGTGATACCCGTACAGTAGACGTGCATATCAAACGTCTCAGGGAGAAGATCAAGGATCATGAGACCTGGAGAATTGCTACAATCTGGGGCATTGGTTATAAATTCGAAGTCAAGAACGCATAATCTTTTACTGAAAAGAGAAAGGTATTTGCTATGAAACGTACTTTATATCTGAAATTCGTACTTGCCTATTTCATATTTGGTTTCTTTGGATTTATTGTGGTAGCAACTTTCACCTCCAACATGACTCTGGAACATATGAAAAGGGAACGGGCAGATGCACTATATAAGGAAGCCTTGCTGATATCCAATTCCTATGCTGTTGACCTGTATAACAGTGAGATCACTCTGGAATCCGTGTGGAGACAGATCAATGCCATTGATACTTTCTTGGATGCCTCTGTCTGGATTGTCAATCCATCCGGTCTTATCGTGTTGGACTCCAGTTCTCCACTGGATATCGAGAATCCCTCTACGATACCGAATTTCAGTCCCACGGTGACAGGAAGTTCCTTCTATACTGTAGGCAATTTCTTCGGTATGTTCGACGAAGATATGATATCGGCTTTTGCCCCGATAACTTCCCAATATAAAGTAAAAGGCTATGTAATCATTCATTCCTCCATGCAGGATTTGCATGACTCCTGTGATTCTCTGCTGAATATATCTTATCTGACACTATTGATTCTTTTCCTGCTGTCATTGATTATTCTGCTCTTTTTCACAGAGATGGTCTATCTGCCACTGCGCAAGATCACACATGCCACAGAGCAGTACGCAATCGGTAACTTCCGCTATGAATTTCAGGTAGACAGCGAAGATGAGATTGGTTATCTGGCTGCCTCCCTGGCGTATATGGCAAGCGAGGTTGCTAAGAGTGAAGACAATCAGAAGAGATTGGTCGCCAATATTTCCCACGACTTTCGTTCTCCACTGACCTCTATGCGGGGGTATCTGGAAGCAATGCAGGATGGCACTATTCCCCCTGAACTTCATGAGAAATATATCGGTGTTGTATTAAATGAGACTGACAGACTGACCAAACTAACCAATTCCCTGCTGACTCTGAATAATCTGAATACACAGGGTATGATACTGGATCGGACTAATTTTGATATCAATCCGGTCATCAAGAATACAGCAGCTTCTTTTGAAGGCACCTGCCGCAGCAAATTCATTACCATTGAACTGGTTCTGACCGGGGAGCAGATGTACGTCAATGCTGATATGGTCAAGATTCAACAGGTTCTCTACAATCTGGTCGATAATGCAATTAAGTTCAGCCACAAGAACTCCTCTATCAAGATAGAGACGATTGAGAAGTCCAACAAGCTTCTGGTATCGGTAAAAGACAATGGAATCGGTATTCCAAAGGATAGTCTCAAACTGATATGGAACCGCTTCTATAAGACTGATCTCTCCAGAGGAAAAGACAAAAAAGGAACCGGTCTTGGTCTCTCCATTGCAAAAGAGATCATCCAGTCCCATAATGAGAACATAAATGTAGTAAGTACCGAAGGTGTTGGTACAGAATTTATCTTTACATTAGAGAAGGCTTCCAAGGTCTAAGACCGGAAGCCTTTTTTTATTTATATTTATTGCTTATAGAACAATATGGGACATCAGTTCAGGAAGCTGTGCAAATGACTCAATTGTATAATCAGGTGCAACTGCCTCTCCAAAACCATACGCACAATATACGAAAGGAATACCGGCTACCCTGGCAGACTGTTCATCCCCTGCCGTATCTCCTACATATACAGCCCTTGTAATATTGTTTCTCTGCATGATGAGCTTGTTATTCTCACCTTTTGGCAGAAGATTATCCCCCCAGCACTGGATATCATCAAAATACTGCTCCAGCTTATGAGCTGCAATAAAGCTTTCAATATATCCCTGCTGGCAATTGCTTACCACGTATAACTGATATTCCCTGTGAAGAATCTCCAGTGTCTCCTCCAGCTGTGGAAACAGAATTCCGCCATTTCTCAGCAGATATGCGTTCTCTACTTCACAACATTCATCCATCATCTTCTGCTGTCCTTCACCGGTCTGCCCGGGAAAGAGCTTTGCTGCAATTTCAGTCATAGGAAGTCCGAAGCATCCGTTCAGCTCTTCCTGCGTAATCGGTCCTCTTCCACATTCAGGATGCATTTCCAATACCTGGTTCCAGGATTTCAATACACCCTCGGAAGAATCCCACAATGTTCCATCCAGATCAAACAATATTGCCTGTACTTTCTCCATAATCTCCTCATTTCTGACATATATGTCATTTTTTATTTGTATCCTATCATAATTCCCTTAGATATGCTATCGACTTCTGGTAAAATAAGCGTGAATTCGGTGTAAATTCATCATCCATGGCATGAAAGGACAGATTCATTACACCTTGAAATGTAGTCACTCCGATAATTCTTCTGGCGTTAGCTGTAACAGGTGGCACGAATACATAATTATATAACCGAAGACTGCCATACCGGGATGCAAGCGGCACTTTTACCAGATTGGTCACTGCCATTCCCTTAGGCGCCTCACCCATTCCCAATCGCTTCATGATCGTCTCTGTTACCGGATTCACATAGCGCCCATTCAGTTGAAACTGCACAGAATCCACCAGCTCTCCCGGCAATTCCCCAAGCAATCCAAGCTGCTGATATTTTTCTTTACTGTTATCCAGATGAATCCTGCTGTGCAGCTTCTTCACATTCTGCGTAAAGTCCAGTGTATCATCATATAAATACTCAATCGGATAGGTATATTCATAATCTCCCATCCCATCATACTCTCCACGAAGGCTTAGCACCATTGCAATCTGGTCCGGTTTCAATCCTGCCTCCTGCTGACGTCCTTTTGCATCAACAACAACTGCTGTCCTAAGCTCTCTGGACGCTCTGGCAAAAGCAGTCAGAAGAACAGAGTTTACCGTTACCTGCTGGTTCTTTGCATACAAGGCAATACGGTATAAGGCATCCTTATGAAAGGTTTCATATTGAATCCACGTCTTTTTATTTCTCCATGCCTTGGCATGCAGCTGATAATACTCTTCTTCTGTAAAGTCTGTTCCTTCTTTATTCCAGTTTCGAAGTGTACTTGACAGCTTCATTTTCTCCATAAAGGATAGTCTACTTTCCTTTGGAAGACTGCTTAACTGAAAACGGATCAACGGTTTCGCCTTGACCGGCATATCTGACAGTCCTCTCATGACATCATTCAGGAAAAAGCCATGAGAAGCCCCGTCGCCTGCCAATGCATGCGCAATGATCAGAAACTCCTGCTTATCCTCATTCATCAGATAATAAAATCGCAGTAATTCTCCATGGTCGAGATCAAATGCAATAGACTCCTGTTCACTGACGATATCCTTCCAGTATACATTATGCAGGACTCTGACCATATCATTGGGATTATCGTCAAATTTCTGAGTCTCATAATAAGCATTTCCATCCTTCTCAATGACTACTCTGGAATTTAGTATCTCATTTCTGGCAACAGCATTCTTTACTGCTTCCTTTAATTTCTCAATAAAAATAATACCTTCTACCTCCACATGTGTCACCAGAATATCTCTTGGCGCAAATAAATGGAGTCTTTCTTTATCTATCCGTTCTTTCATGCCTTGCCCCCCATCAGACAGATAAACCCAAGTTATAAAGAAGCGCACCCCTCTAAAGGGATGCGCCATATAGCCTCTTACTTAGCAGATCTCTGCTCCTGCAGGCATAGGCTTCTCAGGTGACACAAGAGCAAGATTACCCTCTGCGTCCTCTGCGCACAGCAGCATACCCTCAGATAAAACACCAGCCAGCTTAGCAGGCTTTAAGTTCACCAGAACCATAACTTTCTTACCAACCATTTCCTCCGGTGTGTAATGTGCCTTAATACCAGATACGATCTGCTTTACCTGACTGCCGATCTTTACCTGGCTGCACAATAATTTCTTGGACTTTGGAACTGCCTCACAGGCAATGATCTCGCCTACCTGGAACTGCAGCTTGGCAAAATCATCATATGTGATCTCAGCCTTTGATTCAATGTCAATGACATTCTCATCTTCTGCTGCTTCCTGTGTCTGTCCGGCTGCGGCTGCCTGCTTCTGCTGCAGCTCTTCTACCTTAGCCATAACTTCCTTAGGGTCCAGACGGGCAAAGAGAATCTCAGGAGTCTCTGTTACTTTATTTCCAGATGGATACAGACCGAAAGTCTTCACAGAATCGAAGTCTCTTACAGTTGTATTAAGCTGTGCTGCGATCTTCTGTGCTGTCTCCGGTAAATATGGCTCTAACAGACCAGCTCCGATGGAAATACTCTCTACCAGATTGTACAGTACAGTAGCCAGTCTGTCCTTCTTCGCTTCATCCTTTGCCAGTACCCATGGTTCTGTCTCATCAATATATTTATTGCAGCGTTTGAACAGTGCAAAAATCTCAGTCAGGGCATCTGCAACTCTCAGATCCTCCATCTTGGCTTCTACCTTATCATAAGTACCTGTTACAACTGCCTTGAGATCATCATCGACAGGTTCTGCTGCATGTCTGTCCTCTACTACACCACCAAAATACTTATTGCTCATGGAAATGGTCCTATTGACCAGATTACCAAGCGTATTTGCTAGGTCAGAGTTGAGACGCTCAATCATAAGCTCCCATGTAATAGAACCATCATTTTCATAAGGCATCTCATGTAATACGAAGTAACGTACCGCATCTACACCGAAGAAATCCACCAGATCATCTGCATAGATGATATTACCCTTTGACTTACTCATCTTATCGTTGTTCTGTAACAGCCATGGGTGACCAAATACCTGCTTGGGCAGTTCTTCACCCAGCGCCATCAGGAAGATAGGCCAGTAAATCGTATGGAAACGAATGATATCCTTACCAATCAGGTGCAGATCAGCAGGCCACAGCTTCTTATACTGCTCAGAACTGTTGCCGTCTGCATCATAACCAATACCCGTAATATAGTTGGTCAGCGCATCCAGCCATACATATACAACATGCTTATCATCAAAATCTACAGGGATTCCCCACTTAAAGGAGGTTCTGGATACACACAGATCCTGTAAGCCCGGAAGCAGGAAGTTATTCATCATTTCATTCTTACGGGATACCGGCTGTATGAATTCAGGATGCTTATTGATATGGTCAATCAATCTGTCAGCGTACTTGCTCATTTTGAAGAAATATGCCTCTTCCTTAGCAGGCTTTACCTCACGTCCACAGTCAGGACACTTGCCGTCCACTAACTGAGACTCTGTCCAGAAGGATTCACAGGGAGTACAGTATAAGCCTTCATAAGCTCCCTTATAGATATCGCCCTGATTATAAAGCTTCTTAAAGATCTTCTGTACCTGCTTCTCATGATAATCATCTGTTGTACGGATAAACTTATCATAGGAAATGTTAAGCAGATCACACAGACCACGAATGATTCCGGCAACATTATCTACGAATTCCTTAGGTGTTACCCCTGCTTCTGCTGCCTTTAACTCAATTTTCTGACCGTGTTCATCAGTACCAGTCTGGAAAAAGACATCATAGCCGTCCTTTCTCTTGAAACGTGCAATACTGTCTGCCAGTACGATTTCGTAATTGTTACCAATATGCGGTTTACCTGAAGTATAGGCAATCGCTGTTGTTAAATAATACTTACCTTTGTTTTCCATTATATTTTCAACCCTTTCTTTTTAATACATTATTAAAATACATGTAACTATTCAGAACCCCATTCGCAAAATCGCTGTTTCACAGCTTGCTTTTTGCTCATGTGGTTACTTCGCCATATAAATTGAGTCAAATATGCTTGTAAACAAGCATATTCTGCCTTAATTTGCATGGCTCTGAATAGTTACAAATACATTATGATACATCATGGCGCTTCTTACATTCTGTGAGCTGATACTTCTCTACAAAATTCTCAAAGAAAGCAATTTTACATACCTTGCGTATTTCATGATCCAAACAGGCTGTTTTCTCATAGCCGGCATCATTTAAGTATTTCTCAAATACTTTCACATCCTCCGTCTGTGGAACGGATAATGTTCCATCCGGATCATAAATAAGAAAAGTCATACCTGTGGTCTGCCAGATGGGTCCCACCAGAACTCTTCGTACTGATATCCCGATATTCAGGCTGCACATGACACGGGCTTCCCTTGCACCGAATTCATACCGGTTTCTGTTACAGTCATAAATCAGATAGTCTTCACTTCCACATTCATATTTTTGCAGCTCCAACTCCATGAAAAGCCCTCCTTCCTATAATTAAAACGGCTCCAATAACAACAAAACTCCCGTCCTTATATCATCTATAAGGACGGGAGTATATATCCCGTGTTACCACCTTAATTTACCTTAGCCTCACGGCAAAAGTCTCTGCGGGTACTGCATACCCTGTCGCTGTAACGGGCGAACCCTGTCGCAGTCTTATCAGTCATAACACTGACTCGGTGCGCTGCTCAGAAGCCATGTTCCATATATCTTCTTCGTGTCCATCTCAGCCAAAAGGACATTCTCTGTACAAATACAATATATCTACTCTCTTCATCATCGCTTTTCCATATAGGTTCAATGTAGCACAAAAAACAATATTTGTAAAGTAGCAAACTTTTTTGTTTAAATATAACTGTTTTTAATCTATTTTTCTTCATATATATGGAATATTGTATGAAATTATAGTAAAATAATTGTGAATTTGAGAAATTTGTGTAAAAGCGCCACAAATCTTATTCATATAGCGCTTTAGAAATGAGGTTAACGCAAGCATGAACAAAAAAAATTTTGTGTCCATCAAAGCAAAACTGTTGGCGATCATTCTGCCAATCGTAATTATCATTATTGCCTTATTGACTATCATTTCTTACCTGGTTTCCAAGAGCGTCATTGCCAATTATTCTGAGAACCTGCTGAGCTCTTCCATTCAGAATCAGGGAAACGAAATTGAAGCATGGCTTAATGAGAATCTGTCTGCTTTTCAGGTAATTAAACATAATATAGAGCAGACCAGACCAAACGATGCTCAGCTACAGGCTCTGTTAGACCAGTACTACGATTATAATTCCAACTACCCGGATGGATTATATCTGGCAGACGGTCAGGGCAATCTTATGACCGCATCAGCATCTTCCAAGTCGGAACAGAATCCTACTTCCTCTGTATGGTATACAGAAGGTCTTACCCGTATCAACATGGGCTTTACCAGTGCCTATACCAATTCTGAGGGAACCGCCGTTATCAGTGCATCAGGCATCTTAAATGACGGTTCCGGCAAGCAGAGAGTCCTTGCTGCTGATATGTCTTTGCAGCGAATCAACATTATTGTAAACAGCTTCATTGAAATGACTGATGCACAGGCGTTTCTGGTCAGCACTACAGACAATACCATTCTGGCTCATCGTGATACTTCTCTTATCTCCACTAAATTGGATGAGTCCAACAGCGATGCCTTTTTAAGCGGTGTTGCTGCCAGAATGAAGGCTTCTGACTATACACAGGGAGAAATAGCAGGTAACGAAACAGCCTTCCTTACCATTGACGGAACTGACTGGCTGCTCGTATCCTACGTTCCTACCTCAATTATCTTCTCAAGCGTTACATCAGTGCGTAACATCATGCTTCTGATTGGAATTGTATGTATTCTTGTCCTTGCTGTTGTAATTGAACGAGTCATACATCTTGTAATTAAACCAATAAAAGAACTGACCCATGTCATAACGCAGATGACAGATGGTGACTTTACTGTTGAAGTCCGTGCTGCAAGTAATGATGAGATTGGTAAAATGAGTTCCGGTGTCTCCAAATTCCTTGCCACTATGCATGATATGATTGATTCTATTCATAATGTATCTGACAAGCTGCATGAACAATCCCAGTCAAGTCTGGAGATTTCTGATAGAATGCGTGAAGCAAGTACCACCCAGAGCGACTCCATGCAGCAGTTAAATGAGACAGTAGAACAGCTTTCAGCCTCCGTCAACGATATTGCAGAGCACGCAACAACCCTTGCAAATGTAGTTGCAGATACCAGAGAAGACGGCTCTCAGGTAGAAAATAAAATGAAAGAAACTGTGGAAATCTCCGAAAAAGGCAGAACAGATATGAATCAGGTCAATACTGCAATGCAGACAATCAATGAGTCTATTAACAGTCTGAAAGCAGCCATTGACAAGGTCGGTACTGCATCCAGCGAAATTACAAATATTACAGCGGTTATTGCTGATATTGCTGAAGAAACCAACCTTCTCTCCTTAAACGCATCCATTGAAGCAGCCAGAGCCGGTGAAAATGGCAGAGGTTTTGCAGTTGTCGCTACCCAGATTGGCAAGCTTGCCCAGACCAGTGCAGAATCTGTCCACACTATTGAAAATTTAATCCAGCAGATTAATGGTTATGTTGACGCCTGTGTGGCACAAGCTAATGTAAGCGTCAGCAATATTGGTGAAAGCGGTCAGTTAATCTCTGTAGCATTGGAAACCTTTGATTCTATTTTCCAGAACATTGCTGCCGCTAATGAACTCGTAGAATCTATGGTCACTAAAGTAAGCAAGGTAGATGATGTTGCAACCAATGTTGCTGCCATTTCTGAAGAACAGGCTGCAAGCTCACAGGAAATTCTTGCTACATCAGATACTATGGTCAGCCAGGCGCAGGAGATTACAAGGAGCAGTACTCATGCCGCCGAGGATTCCAAAGAGCTTAGTGTATCTGCTGAAGAACTATCCAATCAGGTTAATAAGTTTAAAATTTAGGAGGCATACCTTATGAAAAAAGGTTATTTGAAAATAGCTGGTACCATTCTTGCTGCCACACTGTTATTCACTGGCTGTGCCCAAACCGGAAGTCAATCTTCTGTCATTTCCGGAAACGACACTAAAATTCTTATGTGTATGTCGGATGGTAATGATACCTTCCGTGCTATGTTGGCAGATGCTGCTGCATCTACTGCCCAAAACCTTGGCGCACAGTTTGATCTGGTAGATGCACAGAATACAATAGAAACACAGGCAGACCAGATTCGTTCTGCCAAGGAACAGGGTTATGACGTTATTCTCTGTCTTCCTGTAGATGCTGATACTGCCATAGAACTGGAATCCTGCGCAGGCGATCTTCCAATCATCTTTATGAACAGCTGCCCTGCTGATAAACGGCTGAAAGCAGACCAATATATGTATGTTGGTTCCAATGAACAGGTTGCAGGTCAGCTTCAGGCTGAATATGTTCTTGACAAAATGGCTTCCACTGATGAAATCAACGTTGTTATCTTCAAAGGTGAAAAAAACCACTCTGCCACCAAAGGAAGAACAGAAGCACTTAAAACGGCTTTTAAGAACAGTGGCAAAAAGGTAAATATCGTATTTGAAGATTACGCTGACTGGAGTACAGATAAAGCAGCTGAAATGCTTAATGTCTTCATTGATCTGAATAAGTCATTTGACTGTGTTATCAGTAATAATGATTCCATGGCACTGGGCGCTGTAGAAGCCTGCAAAGCCAATGGCATCTCTGTACCAATTCTCGGTGTAGATGCTACTACGGATGGATGTGCTGCTATTGCATCCGGCGACATGGCTTTCACCGTATACCAGTCTGCAACCGGACAGGGTGAAGCCGCTGTCAAAGTTGCTGTATCCCTTGCCAATCATCAGTCTGCATCTTCAAGTGGCCTTGATGTCAGTGAAGATGGTAAATATGTATGGGTTCCATTTGAACCGGTAGACGCATCCAATGTAGCATCCTATCAATAGAATTTACAAAACAGCCAAAAAAGAACAGCCAACTGTTTTTACAGTGGCTGTTCTTTTTCTATGCATCCGTATACATTTACTCGAATTTCAAATCGTCACTGTCTATTTTAATGAAATTCACTTGATTTACACCTTCTGCTTCTTCCGAATCCCCTGAAATGACTACAAGCTTGGTATGAAGGCTTTTTCCTTTGGTATCTGCATTCTCTATGGTACTGTTTGCAAGCTCTGGATATTCATAAAATATCAGCATCAGCTTAGCAATCTTAATTGTCAGCTCAGAACCTATGGCAATCACCATGTCCGGCTTTTTCTCACTCATGAACTGAATACCGCCTATCAGCTGGATCTGGGATAATTTATCCCCGCCTATGTCATATTCTCCCATGATCACACCCATGGAATCCATATATGTTCTGATCTTGGATACAATATTACTTACTCCCTGGCTCATCTGACTATCCCTGATCAGTACGACATTTTTGCAGCTGATATGTTCCAGGTAATCCCATGCCTTTCCACCACAGGAAAAGGCAGATTTAATTGCAATTGATTTTGTCATAAATGATGTTCCCTCCTTACATTCTTCTCTTATTCCCTGCTCTCTTATCCTTAGACTAAAAAAACGCTTGTAAACAGTAGAAAACTACTGTTACAAACGCCTTTGTTATATCTGTATCAATATCTTGTTCCGATATTAACTATACTCTTTGTTTTAACAATTGTCAATTGTTATATACAATCAGTAAATTAACCTTTCAATCCACTTGTCGCAATACCTTCTACAAAATATTTCTGCGCCGCAAAGAATAGAATCATGACAGGAATGACTGCTACAGTTGCCATTGCAAGGACTTTTCCCCATTGTACTACTGACTCTGCATCCAGAGACATTCTCAATGCCAGTGAAATCGGGTATTTTTTTACTGAATTAATAAATATCAATGAATTAAAATAATCATTATATGTCCACAAGAACTGGAAAAGCCCGGCAGAAAATAATGCAGGTTTCATTAAAGGCAGAATAATTCTTGTCAATGTTTTGAAAGTGCCACATCCATCAATATATGCTGATTCATCCAGCTCCCTTGGAATTCCACGTAAAAATTGAATAATCATATATGGAAAAAATGAATTACAGCACAATACCGCCGGTGCATAGAATGGCATATAAGAATCCACCCAATGAAATTTATTATACAAAGTGTATCTTGGAATAATTACTACCGCATTAGGTAACATCATCATTGCAAGTAATAAAATAAAAAGAAACTTTTTCCCGGGAAAATTAAATCTTGCAAAACCGTATGCAACAAATGTTGCCGATAAAACTGTTAATAGTGTAGTTGGCACCACCATAATAAATGTATTAAGAAAGAACTTTGCATAAGTAAATTTACCACTTCCCTTCCAGCCATCTATATAATACTGAAATGAGAAAGATTCCGGTAACAGTTTAAATGAACCAAATATTTCTTCATTCGTTTTAAAAGTAGAAAAGAACATCCAGATAATCGGATATAATAAAACAAATCCGATTATAAATATCAATAAATAATCAAAAAATAAATTACGCTTTTTTGATTTCATGCTACTCACCATACCTTTCCTGTTTGTGTGAATTTATTATTTCTACACTATTCATCTGCATAATGAACCCAAAGTTTTGAAGATGCAAACAGTACTACTGTAAACGTCAATATTACAGTAAATACAATCCAGGAAATAGCACTTGCGTAACCCATTTTGAAATAACCGAATCCTTCCCTATACAGCTTCATGCCTAAAACATACGTTGACTTCAAAGGACCACCCTCTGTTATTACATCTGCGGAGGTAAAGTTTTGCAGTGCCTGTATTGTCTGATTTAATACTGTAAAGAAAATGATTGGTGAAATCTGAGGCAAAGTTATATGCCAGAATCTCTTCGTTTTTCCTGCTCCATCGATCTCAGCCGCTTCATATAATGACTTGGGAACATTTTTTAATGCAGCCAGAAACATAACCATTGACGAACCAAATTGCCAGATTTCCAATAGACATATTGTTGGCAATGCCCATGTGGTGCTTCCGAGGAATTGTACATTAGGCAGTCTTAAAGCAGTTAATACAGCGTTAATAGGACCATTATCCAGGAACATTAATTTCCACAATATGGCAATTGCAACGCTTCCTCCAAACAAAGACGGTATATAATACAATGTTCGAATCAGATTGATTCCCCTGATATCTCTGTTCAGGAATATGGCAACTGCAAGTGCAAGTATTATTTTCCCCGGAACAGTCATTAACGCAAATACAATCGTAACACGAAGAGATGTCCAGAATTCCTTATCCTTTGTAAATAATTTTATATAATTTCCGAATCCGATAAAGTCGGGTTTTGAGCCTATTGAATAGTCTGCAAATGAATAAATTAACGAACTGATAAATGGATACAATTGAAGAATTGCAAACCCTATCAGCCAAGGCGCTATATAATAGTAGGCTTTTAAATCCCTTTTTGAATAGCCTGCCTTTTTACCAAGAGTCTTACTCATATTTCTACCCCTAACAGTTTTCTAAAAAAGAGATGCCCTATGCACAATAAGGCATCTCCGGTGTGTTTACACTATTTTATAATGAAGAAAGAGAATCTATAATTTCGCTTGCTGCTTCCTCTGGTGTAGTTGCACCATATCCAACAGTCTCTACTGCATCAAAGAGAATTGTTTTTGCCTCTTCTGAAGAAGAAATCTTGTCATTTGGTGTTCCCCCGGCTGCTGCTGCAATATTAGCACCTTCCATAGTAACTTCACTGAGCTTACCATTTTCAGAGCAGATCTTTCTTGCATTCTCTGTAGGTGGAACAGATCTTGTGGCACCTAATGTTGCAAGTGCTGTCTCATTGTTAAAGAAATAATTCATGAATTCTACTGCCATTTCCGGATGCTCACATGTCTTGGTCACTGCCATAACCTGAGGTGTATTAGAAGCCCATCCTTTTTCTGTGCATCCTGATAACATAGGTAACTGACTCATTGAATAATTTGCACTGTCATTCGCTGCTACCATGACATCAATTGTTGAAATGTAAGTAAGTGCAGATACATATTTACCTGCTATCCAGTTAGCATCTGACTGTAAATTATCACCGCCATAAGCCGCCTGATATGATGCCGGTGCTACTACTCCTTCATCATATAATTTCTTCACATATTGCATAAGCTCAGCCATCTGTTCTTCTGTAATGTTAAGCTCTCCTGTCTCCTTGTCAAATAAAGTACTTCCGCATAACTGCTTGCCATAATTGAATACAATCAGATTAACGATATATTCTTTATTTGCACATAACAGATACATACTGTCATCATATTCACGAACTTTCCTGCCCATTTCCAACAGATCATCCCATGTATAAGCCTGTGTAAAATCTATACCAATTTCATCTGCAAGATCCTGATTTACCAGGATACCTGCTCCGGAAATACCTGTAGGAAGTCCTAACTGTTTACCATCATATCTTCCGTTAATCTCCAGAGATATATAATTCTCATCAAATGTAGACAGATCCATGTTACTGTAGTCCATGTAATTAACAAAGTAATCTCCTGTTGAAACATACTGAGGGAATGTTTCCGGGTCTACCTGAACAATATCTGCTGCTGTTCCTGATGCCAGCTGAGTAGCCAGCTTATCATGATAACCGTCATTTCCGCCATACTCTGCCTCAATTGTTACATTAGGATGAAGCGCTTCGAACTGCTCAATCACTTCTAATGTAGCTGCATTACGTTCATCGCCGCCCCACCATGCAAATCTTAAAGTAATTGGTTCGTCATCAGAAGCTGCTGTCTGTGATATTTCAGATGCAGTATTCTGTTCTGTAACTTCTGATTGTGTCTGAGAAGTTGATGCTGTAGAATCACCAGATTCTGTTGAAGAGCTTCCACATCCAGTAAGCATCCCTGCTATCATTGTTACACTAAGCCCCATTGCTAATAGTTTTTTGTTCATAAAAACCTCCCTTTCTGAAAATACCTCTTAAGATAGATTTATTATATCTCCTTAGGTTTCTTTCAAAAAGGGAGGGACATTTTTATTTTTCCTCATTTTTTTTTAATTTTTTAATATAAGGTAATATTTTTTGTCATTCTCACACAATTTTTATGATTCTCTTGGCAAACAGAATCTGATTACAGTTCCCATATCCTTTTTACTATAGATATGCAGCTGAGCTTCTTCTCCATAGTACAGTTTCAATCTGCAGTTTACATTTGCCAGTCCTACATGATTAGGATTATAGTCTTTCATATTCTGTCTTTGCATCTGTAATTCCTCTTTTGTCATACCAATGCCGGAGTCAATTACTGAAATGACTACTTTAGGTTCTGTATGAGAATAATGTATTTTTACTTTTATATAACCTTTTTCCCGATAACGTACACCATGAAGTATACTATTCTCCACTATAGGCTGTAGCAAAAGTCTGAAAACCTGAAAATCCATCAGCTCTTCATCTACTTCATAGTATAGTATAAATTTATCTCCAAAACGAAGCTTCTGAATATTCACATATTTCTTCAGATACTGAATTTCCCTTGCAAAAGAAACTTTCTCATTAGAATTTCCTAACGCATATTTCAAAATGTCGCTCAGTTCTTCTATCGTTGCAGCGATTTTTCCATTTTTCCCTTCAACCTGATTTACTTCAAGCTGTATTGTTTGTAGGGTATTGAACAGGAAATGTGGATTAATCTGTGCCTGTAATGCTGTAATTTCAGCAATTCTTTCTTCTTCCTTTTTGATTTCCAACTGTTTATCAAGCTTTACCTTCTGTAAGAACAAATACACAATATTTTTCATGATAATGTCATATTCGTCTTTAGCCGGAGAACTCGATTTTGCCAGCACATAAATGCCTTTTTCAGCATTGGAAAAGATCTGGATAAACTCATCAAGATGTTGGAAGTTTCTCTTAGTCGTTATATAAGCCAATAAAGTCACTATAATACTGTTAATAAAGAATACAAGAAAATAAACAGGAAAAATATTACTTAATTCCTTATTAACTTCCTTCTTTGGTACTAGGGCTATTATTTCTAATTCACATTTTTCGTCATAAAGATTCTGAATTAAATAATTTTCATTATTTATGTTTACCCATTTAGACTCTCCCACCTTCTGCATTATATTTTCTAATATCTCGTCATTTACACCTATGGTATCCTGATATGCTATGATGAGTTCATCCTGTGAATTGACAAATAATAAAGTCATTCCGATATCACCCACTGCCTGTTTCAGAATATTTTCATATGCCTGCAAGTCAATATTCATAATGACAAACCCATCCATCAGGAGCATTCTCTGATACACGGTAAGTTCATTCTTTGTATTCCTGTATTCTTCATATTCATGTCTTTTAACCAGAGTTTCTGTTTCTTCAGGCATACCTCTGCATTGTTCCAGCCAATATTCGTTTCCACTTATATCCTGTATAGCATTTTCCGAAGAATAGTATCTATCGTATCCTGTCAGATATATATTTATATCCGATACATAACTATATACTTCCTGTACACTACGAAGCATTGCCTTCATACTACGAAGATAAATCGTATCACTATATGAGATGAAATCAGATTTTTTCAATATATTTTTCAATGCAATTCCCATATATGGATTCTTTGTAAACAAATCATTCTGCATGGCAATATTGTTGATTACAAGTGACAGATTAGTATCTGTTGACTCTAATACCTTCTGTTCACGGCTGATGATTCTCTCCTCTGCATTATTTCCAAATATAACCATTGCAATTACAAAAAGCAGAAAAGTTGGTATAAAGAATGCCATAAAATATACCGCAAAACGTTTTAAAAAAAATTTTTTTTTCATTTTGCGGTACTTCCTTTCCTGTAATCCATAGGTGTCACTCCATAATAATTTTTGAAAGCATGAGAAAAACTCTTCGGATTATCATATCCTACATAATAAGCAATATCGTAAGTTTTGTACTGCAGATCCTGCAGCATAGCAGCAGCCTTTTCCATCCTGATCTGCAAAAGATATTCTGCGAATCCAAAATCACATTTCTCCTTTAAGATACGTGATAAATAACTGGCACTCAGATTGACTCTCACCGCCGCTTCCTCCAATGATGCTTCTTGAAAATGTTCTTCCGTATACGACTTTACTTCGACAAGTATTTTCTCATAATACCCCTTCGGCTGTTCCTGCTCGACATGATTTTTCCTGTCAAGCTCCTGCTTTATTTTCTCAAAGCAAGAAATAATATCTGCGCTCTTAAGAGGTTTCAGTAAATAATCCACAACATTTAGCTGAATTGCAGCCCTGAAATATTCATAATTCTGGTGACTGGATATAATTACAACTTTGATATCACCTTTTGCTATTTCTTTTGTCAACTCTAATCCATTCATTTCCGGCATCTCGATATCACTCATCAATACGTCTACCTGGTTTTGGTTAATATACTGCAATGCCTTATCCGGTTCGCTGAACGCATGTGCTTCAAATCCAATTTCTTTCCATGGAAACAGATTCGCAATTCCTTCTGATATTGTTACTTCATCATCAACGATAACTACCTGATACATATATACTTCTCCCAATATCCCCCATATTTACAGAAACCATATCTTCGCATTTGTGGATGAGACGGCAACTGCCCCGGCATCCAGCGCATTACATACATCCTCTTTATCAGAGATAAGCCCGCCTGCAATAAGCGGTGTTTTGTTTTCACCGGTGATCTTGCGTATGATCTTAGGCATGACTCCCGGAAGCACCTCAATACAGTCAGGTCTGGCTTCTCTGGTCTGCTTTGACAGATTGGAAAGTGCCATGGAATCAATGATAAAAAAGCGAAGTACCGTAGCAAGCCCAAGCTCCCTGGCATGTTTTGCCAGCATGGGTTTGGTCGTAATGATGCCATCTGCTTTCGTTCTTTCCTTGATATAATCAACACTGACCTCTTTGCTTCCAAGCCCCGCAATCAAATCCATATGCACCATCGCCAGCTTTCCCTCTGCTTTGATTCGTTCCACAATCTCTGCAATATTACAAATATCACCAAATAATACAAAAATGACACAGGCGTCACTTTTTAAGCACTGTTCCAGGCTTTCTGCATCCTTTATGGCAGGAATGATAGGTGTATTTTCAATTGCTTCTTTAAATTTTGTCTGATGCTTTTCCATATTCATCCTCTAATCATACAATCGCACATCCGCAAAACATATATTTCTACATATGTCCTGCAATCCAGTCTGCTACATCTGCGTATACAGTCTCTTTATCCAGCTCATTTAAGATTTCATGTCTGTCATTGGGATAGAGCTTGATTGAAATATCTTTTATGCCACTGTCCTTATACTGCTGATAGATATGCTTTACGCCTTCTCCATAATTGCCTACAGGGTCATCTTCTCCGGCAATCATATATACCGGTAGATTCTTAGGAATCTTATTATAATTTTCCTGTTTCTGGATATATGTGAGTACTTCAAACAGAGTCTTATAACCATTAATGGTAAAGCCGAAAGTACAGAACTTGTGACCATTATACCAGTCTACAATAGACTGATCCTTTGTCAGCCAGTCATTCTCCGTACGCTTTTCAAATCTGTCATTATATCCTTTAAAAGAAGTCTTTCTGATGAACTCTGAACGATATCTCTGACCCTTAAATGCACCTAGGATTCCTGCTGCCGTCTTACCGGCAAACAGGGTGGCACTGGTCTGTTCCCCGGTTCCACACAATATTGCACCTGTCAGCTCATCACCATAAGTCATAAGATAACGTCTTGCCATAAATGAACCCATACTGTGTCCAAACAGAAAATATGGAATCCCCGGATATTCTTTCTTGGCATATTCTGTAACGGTATGCAAATCCTTTACTACTGTTTCACTCTTACGATCCGGGCAGAAATACCCCAGATCTTCGTCACTTCCGGCAGTATGCCCGTGTCCCAAATGATCATTTCCGATTACCACGATTCCCTGCTCATTCAAATACCGGGCAAATCCATCATATCTTTCAATAAATTCTATCATTCCATGCGAAATCTGCATCACTGCCCGAATATTTTCTTCCGGCTGCCATATCACTACGTGGAGTTTATGCACCCCGTCATTAGAAGTTAATTCCATATTTTTTACCATATTCTGTAACCAAACCTTTCCCTTTTACTATCTCCCATTCCTATAAATATATTCTACAGGACCCTATGCATGAGTGCAATCCCAAGCTTACAACCCCTGCTCTTTTAATCCCTGGACCAGTTTCACATAATATTCCCTGACGTCAAATCCTGATATATTTTCACGGAAAAGATCGATCATATCACCATGGGAAATTCCCCGGCAGCCTGAACAAGTCAGTGTCCCCAGATAATTTCCCCATTTAGCCGATTCCTCAGATACCAGACCATCATTAGCACCTTCTGCTGATTTTACCAGACAAAATCCTATATTTAACGGAAAAGAAGCACTACGTGCCTTTGACATCAGAGACATAACACTCTGTTTAAGAACATCTTCTGAATCTGTCATCTCCTGATTGCGTTTACAGCAATGATCTGCTGTCAGATCCATAACTGCGGCAGTAAAATCAGGATTTTTATCTCCTAATCGCAGAAATATTGCATTATATTTTAATGCAACGATATCGATCAGTCCCTTGGGTATTTTTTCCAGAAGCTGGTCTACCCATAAACACCCTTTATGTGGTGTATTGATCGTAGTCAGTGAAGCCACCATGGGTGCTGCATCCAGACAGTCTATTGCATATCTTGCGTCAAGTCCTCCCTTGGAATGAGCTATGATATTGACTTTTTCGCATCCTGTTTCTTCTACTATCTTTTGAATCTGCTCCTTGATCTCCTGTGCACTTTTGCTTACCGGTGCTGCAGACTGATGTTTTCCATAATAGATCCTGCAACCATTTTTCTGCAGTTCAGCCGGTATTCTGCCCCAATAATTAAAATATTGCCAGTCTCTGAAAAAGACACCATGCACAAGCAGAACAGGATATCTGGTATTGCATATCTCACTTTCTGCCCGTACCTCATCCAGTTCCTTTTTAGCTATTTCTATTTTATATTCCAGGTCTGCGCTTTTACATACATACATCGTAATAAACAGATTCACAGGTGGAATCCACCAGCACATGATCCATAAAATACGCCACACCAGCTTTAATTGTCTGGCAGTCATCATAATACGGATAAAACCGTTTGCAGCCATAAGGAAACCAATCCCTATGGTCAGAATGATCTCACAGACACACACTGCGATCAGTTCTGCACTTTGAAAACCAGACTGTGTAAACCTCTTTATCAGATACACACTTTGGATCAGGATACCGATACAGGTCGCCAACATCAGCACATTACCGCCCATTAAGATATTTAATCTGGTTCCTGCTGTCTTTTTCCTGTAGGGTCTGATCTGATATATCATAAAAACTACAATAGTTATCACTGTGAAAACTATCTTTAGTCCAACATTCCAGTTTACATCCGTATATAGAAATACTAAATTTACCATTGCAAGATAAATGATGATTCCAAACAATGAACTTATCCACTTTCTCATATGTGTTTCTTCATCTCCCAATTATATATCTCTTATAGACACTATAATAAACAAGGCTTCCCGCCACTTGGCAGAAAGCCCTGTTCATAATTCTGTATTTATATCTTATTTATTTACGAATTCCTTAACCTGCTCATATACGCCCTGTGCATCCAGCTTGTACTTCTGAACCAGCGCAGCGGCAGAGCCGGACTCACCGAAGCAGTCCTGCATACCGATCTTATATACCGGTGTTGGATAGGATTTGCACAATGCATCACATACTGCGCTGCCTAATCCACCAATTACAGAATGCTCTTCAGCAGTTACGACTTTACCTGTCTTCTTTGCGCTCTTGATAATGATATCTTCATCCAGAGGCTTGATTGTACAGATATTGATAACTTCTACGCTGATACCTTCTGCTGCCAGCTTCTCTGCTGCACCCAGTGCAGAATCTACACAGATACCTGTTGCTACGATTGTAACATCTGTACCTTCTCTGACTACAGTTCCCTTACCAATCTCAAACTTATAGTCAGGTGTGTCATTGATAACAGGAACTGCTGCACGTCCAAAACGGATATATACAGGTCCATCATATTCTACAGCGGCACGGACTGCTGCCTTGGCTTCTACATCATCTGCTGGGCACATAACTACCATGCCGGGAATGGTTCTCATTAATGCGATATCTTCATTACACTGATGTGTAGCTCCGTCTTCACCTACAGTAATACCTGCATGTGTAGCACCGATCTTTACATTCAGATGAGGATATCCGATAGAGTTACGAACCTGCTCAAAAGCACGTCCTGCTGCAAACATGGCAAAGGAGCTCATGAAAGGAATCTTACCTGTTAAGGAAAGTCCTGCTGCCACGCCAGCCATATTACTCTCTGCGATACCACAATCAATATGTCTTTCAGGGAATACCTTCTTGAACATACCGGTCTTAGTTGCTGCTGCAAGGTCAGCATCCAGAACTACGAGGTTTGGATTTTCCTTACCGATCTCTATTAAAGCATTACCATAACTCTCACGAGTAGCGATTTTCTTTACTTCTGACATAATGCTTCACCTACTTTCTCTAAATCTGCCATTGCAATTGCGAACTCTTCATCATTAGGAGCCTTACCATGCCAGTCTGCATTGCCTTCCATGAAGGATACACCCTTACCCTTTAAGGAATGTGCAATAATTGCTGTAGGCATGCCCTTAGTCTCTCTTGCTTCCTTGAAAGCCGCTCTGATCTGATCAAAATCATGTGCATCTGCCAGATTGATTACATGGAAATTAAATGCTTCGAACTTCTTATCAATAGGATAAGGAGAACATACATCCTCAATCTTACCATCAATCTGAAGACCATTGTTATCTACGATAACACAGAGGTTGTCAAGCTTTCTGTGACCGGCAAACATTGCTGCTTCCCACACCTGGCCTTCTTCAATCTCACCATCACCAAGCAGTGTATATACACGGAAAGAATCACCGCTCATTTTAGCTCCCAGTGCCATACCACATGCTACTGAAATGCCCTGCCCAAGTGAACCGGAAGACATATCAACGCCCGGAACGGACTGCATGCAGGGATGTCCCTGTAAGTAAGAACCTAACTTTCTCAAAGTAACAAGATCTTCAACCGGGAAATAACCACGGTTAGCCAGTGCTGCATATAAACCCGGTGCTGTATGTCCCTTGGATAATACGAAGCGGTCTCTGTCAGCCTTCTTCGGATCCTTTGGGTCAATATTCATTTCCTCAAAGTAAAGATAGGTAAAGATATCTGCTGCGGATAAGGAACCGCCCGGATGACCGGCTTTTGCAGCATGAACCGCGGTAACGATGTCTTTGCGGACTTCGTTGGCAACTTTCTGAAGCTGGCAGTTTCCACTTCGAACACAGGTAGGGCAGAAGCAGTTGTGCTGTGAGAGAATCAGCTTAATATTGATTCGGCGGGCATCACGTACTTTTGGGGAGTTTGTGTAAATCTCCATTCCTTCTTTTACTGTATTGTTACAGGAAGTGACGAGCCTTTCGATACCTTTTATTTCCACAACGCAGACACGGCAGGCACCGATTTCGTTGATATCTTTTAAATAACAGAGAGTCGGAACAATCATTTTTGCCTCTCTGCAGGCTTCTAAAATCGTAGTTCCCTCTTCCACAGAGATAGGAACGTCATTTATCTTAATATTTACCATTCTTCAACTCGTCCTCCTTTAAATACTCCATAACCAAAACGGTCACAGCGCAGGCAGCGGTGTGCTTCCTGATTGGCCTCTTTGCAGGTCATGCCGTTCTCCACGATATTGAAATCCTTTTTACGCTCTGTAGTATTTCTTTCCATCATAGTAACACGTCCGCAAGGTGTCTTGTTCTCAATACGAGGTTCTGGAACAACAACGCCGCTTTCAATCTTATGATTGAATCCGAGGTAGTTGTCGATGTTGGCAGCCGCTACTTTTCCGGCTGCGATAGCACGGATAACGGTAGCAGGTCCGGTTACACAGTCTCCGCCGGCAAATACACCATCTTTTTCCGCAATAGAGCTATCCTTCTGTGCTAAGAAGCGTCCACGCTTTGCAGGGATGCCTGCACGTTCAAATGGTTCAGAAACGATATCCTGTCCGATTGCAACGATAACAATATCACAAGGGATATGTATAGGTTCTCTTCCGGAATTTGCAGGAGAAGGACGACCGCCAGTAATCAGGCCGATAATCTTAGGGTCAGCAACCATAGCAGTTACATACCCTTTTTTATTTGTTTCGATTGCCTGAGGGGCATGGAGTTCAAGAATCTCTGCACCCTCTGCGATAGCAGCCTCGATTTCGTCC
>ERZ773235.926-NODE-926-length-34283-cov-7.488810_pt1 | contig 34283 bp, 30 predicted proteins | sample MGYA00580522_ERZ773235 | MGnify/ENA primary metagenome ERZ773235 (study PRJEB29015, sample SAMEA2737797) | human gut metagenome | biome: human gut; feature: human-associated habitat; material: faeces | place: China | collected 2012 ...
TGTCGCTTTGCAAGCAAAATCCCACTAAACCCTATAGGTTGCGGATTTGAGGATAAGTAAAATAAGGTCAGGGAATAATGAAACGAGTTGTTTTACTACTTGCAATCTTCATTGCCGGGGCATCACATATAGCCATGGGGCAGAATGTGGCGTTAAAGACCAATCTGCTCTCGGATGCGGTCTTGAATCCGAACATCGGCATTGAAGTGGGTCTGGCTCCCAAGTGGACGCTGGATGTTACCGGGCAGTTCAATGCCTGGGATCTTTCGCATGACAGGCGGTGGAAGCACTGGGCTGTGCAGCCTGAGGTCCGCTACTGGCTATGTGATCGTTTCGGTGCGCATTTTTTGGGCACTCATATACATGGCGGACAATACAATATCGGCGGTTTTGACGGAAAGGTCAACATGCTCGGCACTGATGCCCGGAAACTGAAAGATTCCCGTTATCAGGGCTGGTTCGTGGGAGCCGGCATCGCTTACGGTTATGCCTGGATTCTCGGACGACACTGGAACCTTGAGGCGGAAATCGGTGTCGGCTACTCCTATACCCGTTATGACAAGTTCCGTTGTGCGGGATGCGGCAAGAAAGTGGAGACGGACAGACCGCACCATTATGTCGGGCCCACCAAGGCGGCAATCAATCTGGTTTATCTATTCTAAACAGCAAGCAACATGAAAAGAAGGATATATGTAATGCTGGCAGCCCTGTCCGGCATGGCCTGTATGCCGGAAGCCGGCGCGCAGGAGTCCGGGAACATCATTCCCGGCGTTTCTGTCGGGAGGTTCACGATGGACCGCGAGGGCAAATTCCTGAATGTGGCGATGGACATGGATCTGAAAGACCTCGATGTCTCTTCCAACCGTGCCGTGCTGCTCACGCCCCGCCTTGTCAACGGGGCAGATTCACTTGACCTGCCCTCCGTGGGCATCTACGGGCGCAGAAGATATTACTACTATGTAAGGAACGGCATGGGTAACATTTCCGGTGATGACGAGAAGGTCTATCGTGCGTCGGAGAAGCCTGGCAGCGTTGCCTACAGCAACCTTACCGAGTACAGCGACTGGATGGACGGAGCCACGCTCAAGTTCCACCGCAGCGACTGGGGCTGCTGCCACGATATACTGGCGGAGTACGATGGCATATTGGGAAGCCACCATGAGGCTTTCTTCCCGACACTGCTGTTTGTGCAGCCCAAGGCTGAAATAGAGAAGACCCGTTCATTGTCAGGCTCCGCCTACATCGACTTCCCGGTCGGTCAGACGGTAATCTATCCCGACTACCACCGCAACACAGCCGAGTTGGGCAAGATAGACGGCACCATAGATTCCGTCCGCAACGACAAGGACATCACCATCACCTCCGTATGGCTGAAGGGTTACGCATCGCCTGAAAGTCCTTACAGGCATAACAAAGAGCTCGCCGTCGGGCGTACCGCCGCACTGAAGGAGCATATCGGACAGCTGTTCCATTTTGCCGACGGCATCATCGACACCGACTACGAGCCTGAGAACTGGGACGGCCTGCGCAAGTATGTGGAGAAGTCGAACATCGACCACCGCGACGAGATACTGGCGATGATTGACAGCGACATGGAACCGGATGCCAAGGAAGCAAAAATCAAGCGCACCTATCCCAAGGAATACAGGTTCCTGCTGCAGAACTGCTATCCGTATCTGCGCCGCACAGATTACCGTATCGAATACAGGATACGCATCTTCTACGATGTGGAGGAAATCAGGTGCGTCATGGCGGAGCAGCCGCAGAAGCTGAGCCAGAACGAGTTTTATCTGGTGTCGCAGGAATATGAGCCGGGAACACAGGAATTTACGGATGTGTTCGAGACCGCCGTGCGGATGTTCCCGAATGACAGCATAGCCAACCTCAATGCCGCCAACGCCGCCATACGGCGGGACGATTTTACCCGTGCGGAAAGATACCTGGAGAAGGCAGGCACCACTCCTGAAGCCGTATATGCCCGCGCCGCCCTTGCCATCCGCAAGAAGGATTACGAAACGGCACGGCGGTATCTTGAGACAGCGAAGGATATGGGGCTGGGACAGGCTGTCGCTACGCTGAATGAGCTGAGTGAAAGAGGAAAGAAATAAAAAACGTTAGTAATAACAACTTTAATTTAACACAGTATGAGAATTAAATCTCTATTCTTGTCAATGCTCGTCGGAATGGCGTTCGTTGGCTGTTCCAGTGAAAAGGAACTAAATGGTGGTGGCACAGACCCCGTCAAGGGCGGTACCGGCTATGTGGCTGTCAATATCGTGCAGCCTAAGACTGTCGGCACACGAGCTACCGGAGACTTCGAGAACGGTGATGCTGCAGAAAACAACGCGAGTGAGGGACTTTTCTTCATTTTCGATGCAAGCGGAAAAGTACACAACGTCAATGGCAAATCATCGCAGCGTATCAAGCTTGCTGGTTCAGGCACTACTGAAAGCCCTGCTGTGGAGCGTATCTACAGCGCTATTCTCTTAATAGATGGTGTCACAACCAATCCAACCGATGGCGCCAAGCAGATTGTCTGCATACTCAACGCTCCTGCAGGGCTGGAGACTGATGTGACAAAATTGTCAGATCTCCAGGCAAAGGTTGAAGACTACTGCACCGGCAAAACTGAGGATGGAAAATTCGTGATGTCTAATTCTGTGTACTATGATGGTGACAATCTCATCGTAGCTACTCCTGTAAAAGCCGAAAATGTCAAGAAATCGGCCTCTGAAGCTCTGAACAATCCTGTGGACATTTACGTTGAGCGTGTGGTAGCCAAAGTCCGTGCTAAACAAAAAACAGGTGGCATAACGAATAATGTAGTAAAAATTACTGTAGATGGCGTGGAGCATTCCTATGCAATCAATATTGACGGTATAGCACTATCCAATCGCTCAGACAAAGCCTACCTTCTCAAGAGTCTGACGGGCTACAGTAATAACAAATGGACTTGGAATGACAAGACCAACTTCCGCAGTTTCTGGGAAGTGATGCCGGGTAAGAAAGACGGAGCCGACCAAGTTACAGTCCAGAAAGTCAGCTGGAATGATATTGATGGAGACGGTCACTACAATGCCGAAGCAACACCCGGTAACTACTGCTTTACACAGTATATCCTTCCCAACACATTCGAAAAAACAGGGGATGTCATAAATACATCCATCATGGTTGCCGCACATCTTACGGAAACTGTGGATGGAACAACCAAGAACGCCGACCTTGTATGGATACGCGGCGGTTACACCACTGATAAAGGTGCTTTGAATGTTATCGCCTCTGCGGTCCAGACCAAGTTCGCTTATTACAAGAAAACCGGAGAAAGCTCATACAAGGAACTCGAATTCTCTGATTTCGAGTGGAAGGGCGAAACAGGCGTAGGCTACAGCTGCTATGCACAACTCAAGACCGAATTCGGCACTGACAACAAGATTTACGAGTTCACAGGCGTTACCCCGGCAGAAGTAACGGACGGTGTAAGCAAAGTGAACAATTATCTGAAATTCAAGGACAACAGTCTTTACGCCCGCAAGTATACCGACGGCAAGAGCTACTACTTTGTAGAGATTGAGCATGTGGCAGCAACAGGTTCAGGAGAAACCGCCACACCAGCCATCAACGGTATTGTCCGTAACCACATCTATGACCTGACGCTCAATTCGATTGCCGGCCCCGGCATACCGGTATTCAATCCAGCTGACAAGAATATCCCCCAGGAGCCGGAAGACGAGAACCTCTATTTCCTCGGAGCACGTGTGAATGTCCTTGACTGGAGAATCGTAAGCCAGGGAGTCGAGTTCGACAATGGTATTAAAAAATAAAGACAGCATGTAATCTCCCTGACAAGACAATGCCCGGAGATTGAGAAACGAACATCTATAGCTATCCGGTCGGCGGGGGCATCCCGTTATCTGCTCCCGCCGGCTTTTCAATATCAAAGCGCTTCATGTCGGCGCAAAGAGAGGCATGACCCCGGAGACCCTGCGACTGACAGGCTTTCCCACCGAAGCAGAGCAAAACAGGCGGTTCAGTCCGCACAACATATAAAACCATATTAGATAAAAATAAGACAGGATGTACAATATATTGACAACACGGAAAATAACATTACGCCTCATGATTGCGGCAGTAATGGTATGTTGGCTGTTCGCTTCGTGCGATAATGTCATATACGACTACGAGGGTGACTGCGATGTGAAAGTATTGGTGAAGTTCCGATACGACCGCAACATGAAATGGGCGGATGCATTCCCCTCGGAGGTCACGTCGGTGCATCTGTACGCATTCAACAAGGACGGCATACTCGCATGGTCCGGCACTGAAAGCGGCAGCGTGCTGCAGAGTGACGGCTATGCTATGGCAGTTGACCTTCCGGCAGGCGACTATCACCTGCTGGCATGGTGCGGTCTTGACAATCCCGAGTCCGCCGCACGGCATTTTACCGTGCCGGAGGTGACGGTGGGCGCCACCACGCTGGAAGAAATGAAATGCCGCATGGAGCGTGAGCACGATGCCGCCGGCGCATACAGCGACCGCCGTCTGACGCCGCTGTTCCACGGTGTCAAAGACATCAGCATCCCCGAAGCCGACGACGGTGAGACATTCACCTATCAGGTGCCGCTCACGAAGAACACCAACCATGTGCGCGTCATCCTCCAGCACCTTAACGGCAATCCTGTGGATGTGGGGGCTTTCAAATTCATTATTGAAGAAGAAAACGGCCTCATGGCACACGACAACGCGCTGCTCCCCGACGAGCCGATTACCTATCGCCCGTACCATACAGGCTCCGGCACTGCCAGTCTCGGCATAGACGATTATCCGCAACCCGGCGGGCGGCCCGTCGGAACGAAAGCCACCATAGAGTCAGTGAGTGTCGCAATCGCCGACCTTTCCATTCCGCGTCTGGTGGAAGGCCGCAAGACCTATCTGTCCATACACACGGCCGATGCTGACAACCGTCTTGTGGCACGCATACCTCTCACCGACTATGCGCTGCTGCTCAAGGACGGCTATGAGCGTGAAATGACCGCCCAGGAATATCTTGACCGGGAGGACGAATATAGCCTTACCTTCTTCCTCGACGAGGACGACTACTGGCTGTCCTCTTCGATAATCATCAACTCATGGAGGCTGGTATTCAACAACATGGACTTCAACAGTAAATAAGTAATCTCATAATGAACCGGAAAATATACAAATATCTGTATGCGGTACTGCTGCTTTCGCTGGCACTGCTCCCCACAGGGTGTGCCAGCGACGGTGATGTGCTGTGCCCGGAACCGGACAATGGCACTGCTTCATACGTTACATTCAGGGTCGTAACCCCCAAGGCCATGGTGACGAGGACGGCGACAAGAGGCGTGCCTGATGTCGATAATGCTGAAATATGGGGCGACGGCTATCTTTCGGAAGCGGGTGTAGATTTTGACAACGCACTGATAGGAAACCAGTTCAACGTGTTCATTACAGACAGTGGCGGCAAGCTGATAACAAATCTCCGGAATCTGATATACATCGAGACAACCGACTCAGAGAACAATGTGGTGTACAGCTTCTCCGGAGAGATACCCAAAGACAAAGTGGAGGATTTGAAGACCTACAGCAACGCCAGGATACACATAGCCGCCAACTGCGGTTCTGACATTTCACTGAGTGACGCGCTGAGTTTCAACCATGCCGGGCAGCCGTCGGAAACTTTCACCGCCATACCCATGTGGGGTGTGGAGACCTTTGATTTCACGACATTGAAACCGGGTAATAACGATGTCGGCGAGATATGGCTTCTCCGTGCGATGGCGAAGGTGGAAATAATTATCGACACGAAAGTCACGGACAACTTCATCACCGCGCTGACTTCTGCTTCGGTGACGAAAGCCAACACCAAAGGATATGTGCTGCCGCAGACATGGAGCAAGGTGGCTGACACCAAGGAGCTGTCTTTTGAAAATTCCCTGAGGGCATTGCCGTCAGCAGCAGGCATCAGCGGCATGACACCGGCTGATGATAAAACGACAGACAAAATCGTGTTTTATCTGCCGGAGACAGAAAATACCGACGGTGCGACTGAAATCACGCTCAACTACACCCTTAAAGGCAATGAGTCCAAGAGCGGCGTGATAAAGTTCGCCAAATATGAGAACGGTACACCTTCGGATACATACTACGATATAGTGCGGAACCACCTCTACCGGTTTGAAGTGTCACTCAGCGGAAAATTTGTAATCAGATATACCGTATGCCCATGGAATACGTATGAAATCACCCCGCCTGTATTCGATTAGGACTTAAAACAGAAACATTTAAAACAGAAACATTATGAAGAGATATATTTATACTTACATTGTCCTCTTTTTGAGTTTTACGTTGTCGCTGTCTGTTTTCACGGCTTGCAGCCCCGATGACCTTGCAGCTCCCGGCTACGTGCAGGAAGGAGAACCGGCGACAGTAAGCCTTAAGATAGACTTGGACGAAATATCGGTCAAGACACGCGCTGCCATGAGTACGGATCTGGAGAGCAGGGTCGAATGTCTGTGGGTTGCCATCTACAATGCAAGTACAGGAAAACGTACTTTCAGCAAATCATATACTCCCAGCGGCAATTTCCCCGAAAAACCCGTACTTACCGCCGGCGAAATCAAAGATATTGAAACGGAATCAGGCAACAGCTATATCGTGGCCGTCGCCAATTATCAGAACAAAACCGCCGTTGACCTCTCCGGCAAAGACGGAGCTGACAAAGACACCGAGCAGGGACTTGAGACACTTCTTACCGAAGCCGATACATGGGACAAGTACCGTGCCATAGCCATCAAGCAGAAATCAGACGGCGATTATGCAAGCATCGAGACTCCTGCGGAGGCTATCGTGATGCAAGGTTCTTACCGTGCGGAGGGTCATAAGGAAAACTACACCGAGGATGAAGATGGTGCCGAGACTGTAGGCATACAGCCGGGCGCCAACAACCTTGACGGCATGATACACCTGCGCCGCATCTGGACGCAGAACACGTTTAACATCGTACCCGACGGCAATGTCATATCCATGGAACTTGTCAATGTGGAAGTGGTGAATGTCCCCATGCTGACATGGCTTTACGGACGCCAGCAGGATTACAAGGCCGGCATTCTCGGCTATGCCAATGCCGGGGATGCCTACAGTCCCGTAATGCCGGATGACCTGAAACACCCGATGTATAAAGAATCACAGACATACACCCCTACTTCAATGACGGTGACGACAGATGACCAAGGCCGTCCGAACTACAAATTTGATTACTGGCAGTTCGAGAACAAACGGACAGGTTCAGCCGCAAGTTATGCCGACCGCGAGCATGAGTATAAAACCGATAGAATGAACAGCGGCATCTACACAAGCCTTTGCGGAAACAGCGGCAAGGCCACGCTCGACAACAACGCGACCTATATCCGTTTCACCGCCAGAATCAGATATATAGTAGATGACATCAAAAACCCCGAAGAAATAGCAGGTGATATAGGCAATGTGAAATACCGCAATGCCGAGGCCACCTATGTCGTACACCTCGGATATATAGGGGATAACGCAAGCGATTTCAACTGTTACCGCAACTCCAAATACACCTATAACATCAAGGTGATGAGCGTGGACAAGATTCTTCTCGAAGCATTCAGGAAAAGCGAGAGCCAGCCCGGTGCCGAAGGCATCGTGACGGATGTGTCGGACGAGTATTTCAACCTTGACGCGCATTTCAACGTGTTCAACATCTATCTTACGAAAGACCAGCTTGCGAACTTCACGTTCTCGATGACCACTTACGAGGACAATGCGCCCCACACAATCACCAACATCACGGACGAAAGACTCGGTGTGACAGCCAATGTGCCGAAAAAGGGAGACCCGAACTGGAAATACTACAGCTGGATACAGCTTGTTGAGAACGGAAAATCTGATAAAAAGACAAAAATCGCGAAATTTCCCAATCTCACCAATGGTGGAGCGAACAAAGTGTTATATCTGAACGACATATCGAAAATGGCGAGCAATCTGGAAGATAATGAGGGGTATTGTTTCACGGTGTATGTGAAAGAATACACCTACGAAGCCGACTATGGAGAGACAGGTTATGGTGACGAAAGTACTACTGAATGGACGCACTATGTCAACCAACCGAGCCGTACCGCCAGTTTCAATGTGGCGTACAGTGTGTCGGAAGACAGGGAGAGCCAGCATTTCAAGGCAAAGTATGCGCTCTCGCAGCGTTCCATCCAGACGTATTACGACATTACGAAAGCAGTAACGGGAAAAGGTACGGCGTTGGGCGTTGAGCATGTCAATGAAGTGTTCGGCATGAATATACGTTGGACAGTAAGTGATCCCAGCGATAGTTATGATGCTAACAACGGACGCAACAATGTATGGCTAGCACTTGGAGGAAGCAATAATGGCACTCAGGCAACTACACAATGGGAGGGAACTGACGTACTCGACCTGGAAAATCTGCTACATGTCAACAAAGTAACAAACACAGCACAAACAAAGTATGCCACACACTTGAACTTCGATGAGAAAACGCAATATGTGCCGGCCATGAGAACCATTACATCCAGACTCTCGGGTAACAGTGGTCATTATAATTCCCAAGCCAGCAGCTATGATCCCCAGACTTCTCATAATACGGCGCAATATATTCAGGCTATATTCAGCTGTATGAACCGAAACAAGGATGAGAACGGTGACGGGAAAATTGATGCGGCGGAGTTGAAATGGTATGTGCCGGCTGCGGGAAAATATCTCCGTGTCATATTGGGTCGAAATAATCTTATCACTCCTCTGATGGGTTATGAGCAGGAAACTCTCCCCCAAGGATGCGCCGATGACTACAATACGCTCTACCACTTCATATCAAGCGACCGAAAGATTATCTGGGCTGATGAAGGTATGTCGAGTTCTCAGTTCAATTCCACCACTAATTCTTGGCAACATGCGCCATGGCAGGTGAGATGTGTGCGTAACCTCGGTACAAATCTTCGAAGTGTAACCAAAGGCGAGAAAGTGACTGTAGCATACGATGTTAAAGTGGATAATACTACCAAAGGCGGTGTTATTAAGCCAATACGTTACTTCGGTGGAGCACTCCGCAATCCGACAACATTGCCACTACCTCTTCACAAGACCTCTTCGCCATACAACCGTCTTGCGCGCTATGGCTGTGAGATTGCTCCGGCCGGCAACGGTAATACGGAAGGAGACTACACGATTGATGCCGGTATGTTTGCCATTACTTACAATGCGACCGGGACTACGCCGCAATCGCTAACACCAATTGCCAGAACTTATAGCGCAATAGTAGCTGCCATTGAGACGGCTTCGCCCTGTGAGAAGCTGAATAAAAGCAGTGGCCGCAAAGGATGGCGTATTCCCAATCAAAAGGAAATAGTCATCATGATGCGTGAGGGTGTAATAACAGGTCAATACAGTTCATATTCTTTGAACGGTGGAGTATTGTCACAGACAGGAAATTCGTGGAGAACAGTCAACGGTGCTGGCGTGATGTGCTGCACCCAGGAGCATTGGCCGAGCATGACCGGATCCAACTTCGAAAAAACAAATACCAACCCCATCTATGGTTCGGATGCCCTTTCAGGTCGGAACAGATGGTGTACAATCGAACCAAATTCCAGTCTGGCTTCCGCAAAGAAACATAGCCAGATTGTGGGAATCCGGTGCGTCCGTGACCTGACTGCCGCTGAAGCGAATATGACTTATAAACAAATTAAGAACCATAAGACGAACTGATTGAAATGAACTGTTTGGTCGCCATACAAAAGATGTGCCGGTTCCTTGTGTGGACCGGCATATTTTTAATAATAGTGTGCTCTTGTCGCAACAGCGGCAAGGCGCAGGAGGAATCAAAGACACCGGTAGCTGAGACGGTTTCGGAGCTGCCGATGCCGGAGGTGCCGGACTCGCTCACATCGCCCGAAAGCCGTGCCGACTATGCCATATATCATTTCTGGGATGTGATGGATTTTGCCGACACCGCACTGAGTCTTGACACCGCTTTCATGGAGCAGAATTTCGCCAATTACATCCAGCTGTATGATTATGCCTCGGCCGACGGTAGAACCAAAGGCACAGGGCGGCTGATGGGAAAAGCCGAAGTGTCGGAACCGGCGTACCGCTTTGTCGCCGACATCGCCGAGCGATACCTCACCGACCCCAATTCGCCGATGCGCAACGAAGAGTTTTTCCTCCCGTTCATCCATGAGATTGTCGCCCATACGGTATTCTCGACGGAGGAAAAAGCGAGATTTGAATATTTGGAATCCCGCATACTGAAGAATCGTCCCGGAACCGTTGGCGCAGACTTCGTGTTTGTTGACCGTGCCGGGAAACGCAGACGGTTGAGCAATGAGGTCAAGGGGACGAAATACACGCTGTTGCTTTTCTACGATTATGACTGCGAGACCTGTGCCGGTGTCGAAAAGGATATGATGGAAGACCCCGTACTGACCTCGGCCACGGCCTCCGGCTTGCTGCATATCGTGGCTGTAAATGTGTTCGGGGATGACCTGTCGAAATGGAAAAAGCAATCGGCGACATTCCCGGAAGGATGGACTGTCGGTTATTCGCCGGGATGTGAAGTGGTGGAGCGTGACATCTATGGCATCAATGCCGCTCCCACCCTCTATCTTCTCGATAATGAAAGAAAAGTGATTTTTAAGGATGTGCCTTTGCAGGATGTGTCATTGGCATTTATCTGAAAGAGCAATTAAAATTTGACTGGAGTACGACTAACGCCACCAGTAGTATTTTTACCGATGACAACATCGCACAGTCTGGCAAGACTGATATATATCGATTGTTGAATAAATTTCACATGACTCACCGCAATTCGTCTGACCGTGGTTTTGAAATTACATCACTTGTCAATGTGGAAAAACGTCCTCACTGCCTTTCTGTGTTACCTAATTTGTTTTCTGATCTCATTTCAGGAGATTTTCTATGGCAGCAAGTCTCTGCCTATGAAATACAAATTGTTTAGATTGAATAATTTACTCAATGATATCATTGCTGATTAAACGCGAACTTACGAACGACCGCGATGATTTCCAAGACCGAAATTTCGGTGATCTTGTAAAGAAGGCAACTGGTGATTCTGCTGGGACATACATCCGTCAATAAAAGTCGGCTAATCTTTTCTGCGCATTTACGCCCGTTCTGATCATATTTGTGGAGCCGAACAGCATACTTTTTTCATACATGTAAAAAAGGTCCCAACGGGGATGTTACTCCCCGAAGGAACCTTTCTTATTTAATAGAAAATGATAAAAATCTATCTTTTAGAGATTCTTGAACTCGATGCCGGTTGCCTCTGAGTAGTCGATGGTAATTGGCTTCTCACGGCTAACTTCCTCGGCAAGAATCTTCTTGCTCAAATCGTTCAATACGTAATCCTGGATGGCACGCTTTACAGGGCGGGCACCAAACTCTGGGTCGTAACCTACCTCGGCAAGATAACCGATGGCGGCTGGAGTCCAGCGGAGATCGAAGCCCTGTGGCTCCAACATCTTCTTGGCTCTGTTCATCTGTAACTCAACAACCTTGGCAATCTGATCCTTGGTCAATGGCTGGAAGGTGATGATGTCGTCAATTCGGTTCAGGAACTCCGGACGGAAGGTCTTCTTCAACATCTCACGGCTCGCATTGGAAGTCATGATGATGATGGTGTTCTTGAAGTTGACCACACGACCTTTGTTATCTGTCAAACGGCCATCGTCCAATACCTGGAGCAGGGTGTTGAAGACATCTGGGTGAGCCTTCTCTATCTCATCGAAGAGAACCACACTGTATGGCTTGCGGCGAACAGCCTCGGTCAACTGACCACCCTCATCGTATCCTACATACCCCGGAGGCGCTCCAATCAAACGGGTGACACTGAACTTTTCCTGATACTCACTCATATCAATTCTCGTCATCATCGACTCGTCGTTGAAGAGATATTCTGCTAAAGCCTTGGCAAGCTCAGTCTTACCGACACCAGTGGTACCGAGGAAGATGAAGCTGGCGATAGGACGCTTTGGATCCTGCAAGCCGGCACGGCTGCGGCGTACGGCATCACTTACGGCAGTGATTGCCTCGTCCTGACCGATGACTCTCTTGTGGAGTTCCTCCTCCAGATGGAGCAGTTTCTCACGTTCGCTCTGCATCATACGGCTTACTGGTATTCCGGTCCAGCGGCTTACTACCTCTGCAATATCATCGGCAGTCACCTCTTCGCGAATCATCGCCTCACCGCCCTGGATACTCTTCAGCTGCTCCTGAATCTTCTTGATATCCTCTTCGAGAGCTACCAGTTTGGAGTAGCGAATCTCGGCAACACGCTCGTAATTGCCTTCACGTTCCATGCGCTCAGCCTCGAACTTGAGGTTCTCTATCTCCTGCTTGTCTTGCTGAATTTTGTTAACAAGAGTCTTTTCGCCTTCCCACTTTGCACGGAAGTCGTGCTCCTTATCTTTCAACTCTGCAATCTCCTTGTCGAGCTGCTGAATCTTAGGCTGGTCGTTTTCACGCTTAATAGCCTCACGTTCAATTTCCAACTGCTTCAGGTGACGGGTTATTTCATCCAGTTCCTCTGGCACGGAGTCGCGTTCCATACGGAGTTTGGCTGCGGCTTCATCCATCAGGTCGATGGCCTTGTCCGGTAGGAATCTGTCAGAGATATATCTCTCTGATAACTTGACAGCTGCTATGCAGGCATCATCCTGGATACGAACCTTGTGGTGGTTCTCGTAACGCTCCTTGATACCACGAAGAATGCTGATGGCATCTACCTCGTCTGGCTCGTTCACCATCACAGTCTGGAATCGACGCTCCAGCGCCTTATCCTTCTCGAAGTACTTCTGATACTCGTTGAGGGTAGTGGCACCGATGGCTCTCAATTCGCCACGAGCCAAGGCTGGCTTCAAGATGTTGGCTGCATCCATGGCACCCTCGCCACCGCCAGCACCTACCAGGGTATGAATCTCATCAATGAAGAGGATAATCTGACCGTTGGCATTGGTTACCTCCTTGATGACGCTCTTCAGGCGCTCCTCGAACTCACCCTTGTATTTGGCACCGGCAACCAGTGCACCCATATCGAGAGAATAGAGCTGCTTGTTCTTCAGATTCTCAGGCACATCGCCACGAACGATACGCTCTGCAAGTCCCTCAACGATAGCGGTCTTACCAGTACCCGGCTCACCGATAAGGATAGGATTGTTCTTGGTACGGCGAGAGAGAATCTGGAGCACACGGCGAATCTCTTCGTCACGACCGATTACTGGGTCGAGCTTGCCGCTGCGAGCCTGTTCTACCAGGTTCTTGGCATATTTTTCAAGACTCTGATAGTTCTCGTCGGCACTCTGGCTCTTCACGTTCTGACCCTGTCGCAAAGCCTGGACGGCTGCGGTGAGGTCTTTCTCGTTGGCACCCGCATCCTTGAGGATTCGGGCAGCAGTAGAGTTGCCTTTGAGGATAGCGAGGAGGATAGGCTCCACGCTAACGAATTCATCTCCCATCTTCTTGGCGATGTCCTCGGCATTGAGCAATATCTGGTTGGTATCGCCCGAGAGGTATGGCTGACCGGCACCCTGCACACGAGGCAAGTGCTGCATCTCCTGCTGCAGGAGCATGGCAATCTGGTTGCCGTTCATACCCAGCTTCTGGAAGATGTAGTTGGTTACATCAGGTGCTTTCTCGATGATACCACTGAGAAGATGCACCGGTTCGATGGTCTGCTGACCATTTCTCTGCGCTATGTTCACAGCGGCCTGCACCGCTTCCTGCGCCTTGATTGTAAATTTGTCGAATGTCATATCTTAATCTCCTTTCTAAATGTTATTTGTTCTACTTCTTGTTATCTGGCTTCAGTTCTTTCAGACTTTCAGCCTTGGATGATGCTTCGGCCTTGATGGCTTCCGGCATCGTAATCCGGGGATGCGAATAGCGTGCCCATTGCGTGTTTTTGGGCGTTTTTCTGACATTTTGTCTGCTTTTTCCTTTCTTTTTCCCTATTCGCAGAATAGCTTCTGTCAAAATGGCTGAACCATTACTTGATTTATCGCAAATATCTTTTAAATAATGTGATAATTAGGTATTAAATATTTGTGTATTCCAAATATTCTTTGTACCTTTGCAGCGTTTTTAGAAACCATATTGAATATAAGAATTCGTAATATATAAAGTCAATGGCTGAAACAAAGAAGATCAAGACAGCTTTGGTGTCTGTCTTTCACAAGGATGGCTTGGACGAGTTGCTCGCCAAGTTGAATGAAGAGGGAGTTAAGTTCCTGAGTACAGGTGGTACTCAGAAGTTTATCGAATCTTTGGGTTATGAATGTGAAAAAGTTGAGGATGTTACCACATATCCATCAATCCTCGGTGGTCGTGTGAAGACTCTTCATCCAAAAATATTTGGAGGTATCTTGGCTCGTCGCGACAATGAGGGCGACCAGGAGCAGATGAAGGAGTTTGAGATTCCTTCTATCGACCTCGTTATCGTGGATCTCTATCCATTTGAGCAGACTGTAGCAAGCGGCGCCAGCGATGCCGACATCATTGAGAAGATTGATATCGGCGGTATCTCTCTGATCCGTGCCGGTGCCAAGAACTTCAAGGACGTGGTAATCGTTCCTAGCAAGGCTGAGTACAGCGTGCTTCTCGACATCCTGAAGAAGAAGGGTGCAGAAACCGACATTGAGGACCGCAAGATGTTCGCAGAGCGTGCATTCGGCGTAAGTTCTCACTATGATACTGCTATCCACGCTTGGTTTGCCAAGTAATAAATTAGGTAAACCTATTCATCTCGCAACTCTTCCCGCTCTTGAAAGAGAGGGCGGGAAGATGACTACAAAAGGAAAGATTTTAAGCTTAAAATATTAGATTTACATTTCAAATGGGATTTTTTTCATTTATTCAGGAAATCGCAATGGACTTGGGTACCGCCAATACCATCATTATCAGTGATGATAAGATTGTAGTGGACGAACCTTCTGTTGTTGCCCTCGACCGCCGCACCGACAAGATGATTGCCGTAGGCGAGAAGGCAAAGATGATGTACGAGAAGACTCATGACAACATCCGTACAATCCGTCCTCTGCGTGATGGCGTTATCGCCGACTTTACTGCCTGCGAGCAGATGATGCGTGGACTTATCAAGATGGTTCATACAGGAAGCCGACTGTTCTCACCTTCACTCCGTATGGTGATTGGTGTGCCTTCCGGTTCTACCGAGGTAGAGCTCCGTGCCGTACGCGACTCTGCCGAGCATGCCGACGGTCGCGACGTATATTTGATTTTTGAACCTATGGCTGCTGCTATCGGTATCGGTATCGACGTAGAGGCACCAGAAGGTAACATGATAGTTGATATAGGTGGTGGTAGCACCGAGATTGCAGTCATCTCTCTGGGTGGTATCGTATCCAACAACTCTATCCGTACAGCCGGTGATGACCTGACAGCCGACATCCAGGAGTATATGAGCCGCCAGCACAACGTGAAGGTTTCCGAGCGTATGGCTGAGCGTATCAAGATTCATGTGGGTTCTGCCCTGACAGATCTGGGTGATGAGGCTCCTGAAGACTTCATCGTTCATGGTCCTAACCGTATCACAGCGCTCCCTATGGAGGTTCCTGTATGCTATCAGGAGATTGCTCACTGTCTGGACAAGACTGTAGCCAAGATAGAGAATGCAGTACTCTCTGCTCTCGAGAATACTCCACCAGAGCTTTACGCCGACATCGTGAAGAACGGTATCTGGCTTTCAGGTGGTGGTGCGCTGCTCCGCGGTCTCGACAAGCGACTCCAGGACAAGATCAACATCCCATTCCATATCGCCGAGGACCCATTGCACAGTGTGGCTAAGGGTGCCGGTATCGCATTGAAGAATGTGGATCGTTTCTCATTCCTGATGAGATAATATTCAAGATATTTAAATTCCGCATCTGGACCACTTGTGCCCATTTGCGGAATTTTAATCATATATAGATTCATTTTTTAAAGTATGCACAACCTTTTAGAGTTTTTGCAGAAATACAACCATTGGTTTGTCTTCGTGATTCTGGAGGTGGTGAGCATGGTGCTTCTGTTCCAGTATAACAGCTACCAAGGCAGTGCGTGGTTTTCTACAGCCAATGCCGTGACGGGCAAGATCTACGAATGGGATGCCAACGTGGAGACTTTCTTCTCCCTGACCAAGGTGAACCAGGAGCTTACCCAGCGGAATGCCTATCTGGAACAGCAGGTGCAGCAGTTGAGCGACAGCCTCTATGGGGTAACCAAGGATAGTGCCATCTATCATCGCGACCAGTTTGCGCTGCTTCAGAATTACCGGCTCATCCCAGCCAAGGTGGTTGCCAACAGCCTGGACAAGCCAGACAACCTGATTACCATCGACAAGGGTAGCGCCGACGGCATCCATAAGGATATGGGTGTGATAAGCGGCACCGGAGTGGTGGGCATCGTGTATCTCGTGGCTCAGCATTACAGCATCGTGATACCAGTGCTCAACGTGAAGTCGAATATCAGTTGTACCATCCAGGGCAGAGGCTATTTCGGTTATCTGCGATGGAAGGGTGGCGTTTCGGAACTGGCTTATCTGGAAGAGGTGCCACGCCATGCCCACTTCAAGCTGGGCGACTACGTAGTAACGAGTGGCTATTCGGCTGTATTCCCTCCTGGAGTAAGAGTGGGCAAGATTCTGCACGTGTTTAATTCTGCTGATGGATTGTCGTATAGAGTACAGTTGAGACTTTCTACCGACTTTGCCCGTCTGCGTGATGTCTGCGTCATCGACGATGCCGTGATGAAGGAACGCCTGCAGATTATGCGTGCTGCCCAGGATAGTATCATGCCCGACGGCAATGCCAAAGGTAAAAATTAAAAGATCATAGTAAGAGGAGATATATAAGTAGCAATGAGTATAGATTTGATAAAACGAGTCGGCATCTTCGTGGTGCTTGTGCTGGTGCAGGGATTGGTGTTCAACCATATCCACCTGTTCAACTGCGCCACCCCCTTGCTGTATATTTTCATGGTGCTCCATTTCCGCAGAAACCACCCACGCTGGTCGGTGATGCTGTGGAGTTTCATGATGGGACTTTGTATCGACGTGTTTGCCAATACGCCGGGAGTAGCTGCAGCTTCTATGACTTTCATCGGACTGCTTCAGCCTTATCTTTTCGAACTCTTCGTGCCAAGAGACAGTGCCGACGACCTGGAGCCATCCATGCGCACCATCGGTATCGGTTCGTATATTCTCTACACGTTGGTTATCGTGCTTGTTTATAATCTGGTATTCTTTACTCTGGAGACCTTCAATTTCTTTAATTGGATGGAGTGGCTTCTCCGCATCGGTGGCAGTACAGCCATCACGATGTTGCTCATCATGGCATTGGAGAGCTTCCGCAAGACATAGAACCTTGCAGCAAGACAGAGAACAGTAAAAGATCAAACAAAATTTTCAGCTATATATATAATATGGTGGATTACAATCTTGATAAGCGTAAGTATGTGATTGGTGGTGTGGCTATAGCAATTGTAGTCATATACACCATTCGTCTCTTTACGCTTCAGATTATGAGCGAGGATTATAAGAAGAATGCCGATTCCAATGCCTTCCTGAAGCAGATAGAGTTTCCTTCGCGTGGCGCTATCTACGACAGAAACGGCAAGCTGATGGTGTATAATTCGCCTTCCTATGATATCATGGTGGTGATGAAGGAGCAGGAGGGACGTCTGGATACGATGGACTTCTGTAACTCCCTGGGCATTACCAAGGAGGCTTTCGAGAAGCGAATGGAGACCATCAAGGACAGAAGCAAGAATCCCGGTTACTCGCGATATACCCAGCAGCTCTTCATGAGTCAGCTTTCAGATAAGGACTTCAGCGTCTTCCAGGAGAAGATGTTCCGGTTCCCGGGCTTCTATGTGCAGAAGCGAAGTGTGAGAGAATATGCCTATCCATACGCTGCCCATGTTCTGGGAGACGTGGGTGAGGTTTCGCCAAGCGATATCGAGGATGATGACTACTATCAGCCGGGTGACTATATCGGTAAGCTGGGACTGGAGAAGCATTACGAGAAGGAGCTCCGAGGAACCAAGGGCGTGAAGATTATGCTTCGTGATGCCCGGGGAAGAATACAGGGAAGCTATCAGAACGGAAAGCTCGACCAGCGACCTATCGCAGGTAAGGACCTGACGCTGGGTATCGATGTCAACCTCCAGGCGCTGGGCGAAAGACTGTTGCAGGGCAAGATAGGAAGTATCGTTGCCATCGACCCAAGGGACGGGTCGGTGCTGGCGATGGTTTCTTCTCCAACCTATGATCCGCGCCGACTGGTGGGTAAGAATAGAGGAAAGATGCATAAGTGGCTGTCGCAGAACCCTTGGAAACCGCTCCTGAACCGTAGTATCATGGGTCAGTATCCTCCAGGTTCTACCTTCAAGACTACCCAGGCGCTGACCTATCTTACCGAGGGAATCATCACTCCGGGTACAGCCTTCCCATGTAATCATGGTTTCTCTTACAGAGGTCTGCATGTGGGATGTCATGGTCACCCGTCGCCTATTGCACTGGTGGATGCTATCAGTACTTCCTGCAACGGTTACTTCTGCTGGGGACTTTATTACATGATAGGCAACAAGAAAAAGTATGGCTCGGTGCAGGAGGCGATGACCGTATGGAAAGACTATATGGTGAGTATGGGATTCGGCTATAAGCTGGGCATCGATCTGCCGGGCGAGAAGCGAGGTCTGATTCCAAATGCACAGTTCTATGACAAGGCCTACAAGGGATCTTGGAACGGACTTACCATTATCAGTATCTCTATCGGACAGGGAGAGGTGAACCTTACTCCTCTGCAGATTGCCAATCTGGGTGCAACCATCGCCAACCGAGGCTATTACTATGTGCCTCATGTAGTGCGCAAGGTGCAGGGCGAGCCGCTCGATACGCTCTATACCCGTCGTCATTACACCAAGGCTTCGAAGAGAGCCTATGACTATGTGGTGGCTGGTATGAGAAGTTCGGCATTGAAGGGTACCTGTAAGATGCTCTCCCGTTACGACTTCGAGCCTTGCGGCAAGACCGGTACGGCTCAGAACCGTGGTCACGACCACTCTGTATTCATGGGCTTTGCTCCGATGAACAATCCAAGAATCGCCATCGCCGTGTATGTGGAGAATGGTGGATGGGGTGCCGACTATGGTGTGCCTATCGGTGGTTTGATGATGGAGCAGTATCTGAAGGGAAAGCTCTCTCCAGCTTCTGAAAGTCAGGCTGCCCAGATGCAGGCTCGAAGAATTGCCTACGGCTCTAGTAACAGATAATATACTGAAGTTTCAAATAAAAATTGCAGTTTCTATTCTGAGACTGCAGTTTCAATTCATTGAATAATAAAAACAATGGCTCAATCAGATAATAAACAACCAGCTGGTATTCTCCGTTCGCTCGACTGGTGGACCATCGGCATCTATCTGGCATTGCTCTGCTTCGGCTGGATCAGTGTCTGCGGTGCCAGCTATACCTATGGTGACAACGATATCTTCAGTCTGGGTGCCCGTTCGGGTATGCAGATTATATGGATAGGTACCTCCATCGCGCTGGGCTTCGTCATCCTGATGATGGATGACCGGTTTTTCGATACCTTCGCCTACGTGATCTATGCCGTGTTGATATTGCTGCTTTTTGCCACGATATTCAATCCGCATAGCATCAAGGGTTCGCACTCCTGGCTGGTGCTGGGACCGCTGCGACTGCAGCCTGCCGAATTCGGTAAGTTTGCTACGGCGCTGGCTGTGGCGAAGTTTATGTGCAGCTATGGATTCAATATCCATAAGATGAAGCATTTCATGGCGGCTGTAGGCATTATTCTTCTGCCTATGATATGTATCGTGGGACAGCGCGAGACGGGTTCGGCATTGGTTTATTCCGCCTTCTTCCTGATGCTTTACCGCGAGGGCATGCCGGGTGCCATCCTCTTTACCGGAGTCTCGATGGTGGTTTACTTTGTGGTGGGTATCAAGTACGAGAACGTGATGATGTGGGATACCTATACCTCGGTGGGAAAGTTCACGGTGCTGCTGCTGGTGCAGATCTTCACGGCAGGACTGGTGAACAGCTATACGGGCAACAGGAAGTATGCTCTCATCATCCTGTGCTACTCAGTGGGCATCACGCTCATTTTTGCGCTCTTCTCCACCTACATCATTCCGTTTGACATCGTATGGGTGCAGCTGCTGCTCTGTGCGGTGATGATCGGATTCCTGGTGTATCACGGTTTGAGAACCCGCTTCCGCAACTATTTCCTGATTTCGATTTTCGCAATGGGAAGTATAGCCTTCTTCTACAGTGCCGATTACGTGCTGAACAACGTGATGGAACCTCACCAGCGAGTGCGTATCAATGTGCTGCTGGGATTGGATGAAGACCTGGCGGGTGCCGGATATAATGTGCATCAGAGTGAAATAGCCATCGGTTCGGGTGGCTTGCAGGGAAAGGGATTCCTAAACGGAACCCAGACCAAGTTGAAGTTCGTGCCTGAGCAGGATACCGACTTCATTTTCTGTACGGTAGGAGAGGAGGAAGGATTCCTGGGTTCGGCAGGCGTGCTGCTGCTCTTTCTGATGTTGATATTGAGGTTGATACATCTGGCGGAGCGACAACCTTTCAAGTTCGGGCGAATATACGGCTACTGTGTGCTTTCGGTATTCCTGTTCCACCTGTTTATTAATGTGGGAATGGTGCTGGGACTGACGCCGGTAATCGGTATTCCGCTTCCATTCTTCAGTTATGGAGGTAGTTCGCTCTGGGGCTTTACCATCCTGCTTTTCATCTTCCTGCGTATTGATGCCGGAAGAAACCTGGTGAGAAGCTAGCTTTAAGGCATAAGAAGTAGGCTATTCCATATTGGAAGCAGATTTTACAGCATAAAAAAAATGACCAGTGAGATACGTCTCATTGGTCATTTTTCGTTATTTTCACTCCGATGTCGCTTACACCCGGAAGAATTTCTCGCTTCATATCGTGGCGGATGGCGATATGGATGGAATCGCCTCTGTTTATCTTATAGATATTGATAGGGAAGTTGTACTGATAGTAGCTGATGCCCTGTCCCTTGTTCTCACCATGCTGGTTGATGAGCTGGCAGAGTACGGTATCAGTCTTCTCTATACGCTTGCCCTTGTTGGCAGGGTAGATGGTCTGGTTCACGATGAGTGTCAATGCCGTAAACGGATAGGCACCCGTGGTTCTCAGACCCAGACTCTGCCGATAATAGCCGGTGGCAGCCATCGGAGGGATTTCGAACGATAGGGTATCGTTCTTCTCCCATCCTGCAATCGGTGTGTGGGCATATTCATCATATACCTTGGCATGATTGCAAGCGCTGAAGGCAATGGTTGCCACCAGTATGAAAACGAAATGAATCAGTCTTTTCATTTTTACTTCTTGTCCTCCTGTGGCTTGTTGTTCTCGCTCTGCTGAGGCTTGTTGTTTGCCTGCTTTGGCTTGTTGTTATTGCCTTGCTGAGGTCTGTTTCCCTGCTGGCGAGGTCCCTTGTTTCTATTATCCCTGTTGCGGTTATTGCCGTTTGGCTGGCGGTTCTCGTTCTTTTCCGGACGATTGCCGTTTGGCTGACGGTTGTCTCCCTTTTCAGGGCGGTTCGCATTGCGGTTCTTGTTCTTCTTCTTTTTCTTCGTCTTGTCAAATCGGCTGAGATCAGACTCATTGAGCAAGTCGATGCTCTTGGAAGTTTCCTTCACCTTGCCATTCTCCATCAGACTGAGCGGTTTCTCGCCCTGCTTGTTCATCTCGATGATTTCCTTGGCACGTTCTGCTGTGATGGTCTCCAGGTTGGAAGCCAGGTTCTTGTCAGAAGAGTAGGTGATGAGTCCGGCAAGGATATCTACCTTGAACTGATGGAACTCGCCATCGGCAGTCTGAAGCACGGCATCCTTAGGTGGCATCTTTCTGCTTGCCTCTACATAGTTATCTACCTCGTAGTTGAGGCAGCACTTCAGTTTGGCGCACATACCTGCCAGCTTCTGAGGATTGAGCGAGATGTCCTGATAGCGTGCAGCATTGGTGCTCACACTTACGAAGTTCTTCATCCAGGTAGCGCAGCAGAGCTCTCTGCCGCAAGGACCTGTACCGCCGATACGGCCAGCCTCCTGGCGTGCACCAATCTGTTTCATCTCGATACGGACATGGAAGGTATCGGCAAGCACCTTGATGAGCTGGCGGAAATCAACACGCTCATCAGCGATATAGTAGAAGATAGCCTTGTTGCCATCTCCCTGATACTCCACGTCACCGATTTTCATCTTCAGGCCCAGGTCTTTGGCTATCTGTCGGCTCTGGATCATGGTGTCGTGTTCGCGGCTCTTGGCTTCCTTTGCCTTGTCGAGGTCCACCTGCTTGGCAAGTCGGTAGATGCGCTTGATGTCATCCTGCGACTTGAGGTTTGCCTTCTTGATCTGCAGCTTTACCAGTCGGCCGGTTAATGTTACTACACCCACGTCGTGACCCGGGTTAGCCTCTACAGCCACGATGTCGCCCTTCTTGAGGTCGAGGTTGTTGACATTGTGATAATATCCCTTTCGGGTATTTTTAAATTGCACTTCCACCAGGTCGGTGCTCTCAGCGTTTCCCGGCACGTCGGCTAGCCAGTCGTATGTGTTGAGCTGTCGGTCCTGACGACCCACAGCCTTGCAGCACAGACCTCTATCGCAGCCATTCCACATTCTGAATTTCATATTTTTATAATCCACGATGTATTCTTTTTATTGTTATTAAATATATATGATGTATTCTATTTATTGTTATTAAATATATATAATGTATATGATGCTTTTGCCCTTACCAGGCGTCATGTTTTCTACTTTGTACCCCCAGAGCGTATGGCGCCTGGGATTCTCTGTTGCTTTCCCATCATTTTCTGATGAGCAGAACGATATTCTTCAGCGCCAGGTCGAAGAATACGATTTTCGGGTTGGCATTCTGTGCGATGAATCGCTTGCTTTCCTCGAAGAGATTGGAGATGTCGATGATATTCGCCTCGTTGATGAATCGGGCGAAGTTCCTGGCGAAATTCTCCTCCTCCAGTGTCATATAACTGAGTTCCGGCTGGCGGAAATTATACATGAAACTCTCCCTCAGCATGTGCATGAAGTAATCGAGCATTCGCTTCTGCTTCTCTCTGCCGAAGGTGGCAACCACCTCGCTCCACTTCTTCAGGTCGTGGATGTTGCGCATATAGGAGAGGCGCATCAGCATGATGAACATATCCAGATGCTGGCGGTTTTCATTGCCAGAGTCCAGCTCTTCCAGTGCATGGTTCCAGTTGCCGTTGGCGATTCGGGCGATTCGGTGGGCTGATTCTGCATCCAGCGCTCTTCGCTCAATGAGAGCTTTCTCTATCTCGGAAGTTTCAATCTTCTTCAGGTCGATACGCTGTGCACGGCTTCTGATGGTTTCGAGCAGGAGTTCCGGCTGCTCGCTTACCAGGAGGAAGAGTGTCTGATGAGGCGGCTCTTCCAGCAGTTTCAATATCTTGTTGGCGCTCGTGAGGTTCATTCTCTCCGGTAACCATATCAGGCTGATTTTGTATCCGCCCTGACTCGACATCATGCTCAGCTCTCTCGAAAGATTGTCGGTCTCATCGGCGGTGATGATAGCCTGCTTGTTGAAGTCGGCATCGGTTTTGCCCATGCGCTGCATCCAGTCGCCGATCAGCACATACGGACCTTCCTGGAGGAGCATCTCACGCCATTCTTTCATAAAGTCGAGACTTACGGGAGTATGATCGCCGCTCATCTCAGATGTCTTGATGGTAGGGAAGGTGAAGTGCAGGTCGGGATGCTCCCATTTTCTCAGCATCGGGGAATCGCCCAGCAGATAGCTGGCAAAAGCCAGTGCCACTGCCAGCTTTCCACAACCTTGTGGACCGCAGAACATCAGCGCATGAGGCACACGATTCTCCTGAACCATCTCCATCAGACGGTTCCATATATCTTGCTGACCTATCACTTCACTATTTAACATTGAACTTTTTACTTTTAACTTTGAATTTTGAACTTTATGATGAGTCGTTGGTGGCTAAAAGTCCTGACGACTCTTTTCTTTTTCCTACTTTCTAAAATAGGATTTTTGCAATCTGCTTCACGCTATCCACCGCCGAAACGGTGAAGAAATGGATATGATTGTATCCGTGATCGAAGAGATCTTTCACCTGGGCTGTCGTCCACTCGATACCGAGTGCCTTGGCATCTTCATCGCTCTTGCACTTCAAAACCTCCTGCGCCAGTGCTTCTGGGATGTCACAATGGAAGGTCTTTGGTACCATGGTGAGCTGACTCAGCTTGGCGAATGGCTTCAGTGCCGGAACGATAGGGATGGTGATGCCCATCTGGCGAGCCTTCTCTACGAAAGCATAGAATTTCTCGTTGTCGTAGAAGAGCTGGGTGATGGCATAGTCAGCGCCCAACTGCTGCTTCTCCAGGAGATGCTTCATGTCCATCTCCAGATTGGGAGCCTCTTCGTGCTTCTCCGGATAGCAGGCTACGCCACAGCAGAATTTATCACCCGGATGCTTGATCGGGGTGCCGTCGAAGAAGAAACCGTCGTTAAACTGGTTTACTTGCTTCAGCAGGTCGGTGGCATTGGAATGACCGTTTTCTGTTGGAGTAAACTGTCGGTCTTCCTTCGCCTTGTCGCCTCTCAGCACAAGGATATTGCTGATGCCCAGAAACTGGAGATCGAGCAATTCGTATTCGATGTCTTCCTTCGTGGCACCGCTACAGATGACGTGAGGGATGACTGGGATGTCGTACTTGTTCTGGATTGCGCCTGCGATGGCAACGGTACCAGGGCGGCGACGCACACGCTGACGAGTGAGGAGACCGTTTTCCAGTTCCTTGTAAACATACTCGCTGTGGTGTGTGGTAATGTTGATAAACCGTGGGTCGAAGTCCTTGAGGCTGTCGATGGTGCGGAAGAGAGCCGCAGTGCCATTACCCTTGAGAGGTGGCAAAACCTCGAAAGAGAATCCTCTTTTGTCGCCCTTCTGATGTAAGAATTCTGCGATGTTCATATTACGTAATATCTATGTTCTCTTATTTTGGTTGCAAATTTACAAAAAAAATAGGGGAAATGTGCAGATTATGCGTATTATTTTAAAATAAACAGATAAAAATATAAAAATAAACAAATAACCTATAGTAAAATGGAACAACAACAAACGGGCTCTAAGGCCTATCTTTTCTCGATTGTGATGGTCGCCGTATTGGGTGGCTTGCTTTTCGGTTACGATACCGCTGTGATATCAGGTGCCGAGAAGGGGTTGCAGGCATTCTTCAAGGGTGCCGGAGATTTCGAATACACCGATGTGATGCACGGATTCACTTCTTCCAGTGCGCTGATCGGCTGTATCATCGGTAGTTCGCTTTCTGGTCTTTTCGCCAGCAGGCTGGGTCGTAAGCGCTCGCTCATCTTTGCGGGTGTCTGCTTCTTCCTGTCTGCCTGGGGATCCATGGAACCGGAAACCTATCTCCTTCCTCAGGGGCATGCCGACTGGACGTTGCTGGTGGTGTTCAACTTCTATCGTGTGCTGGGTGGTATCGGTGTAGGTATGGCTTCAGCCATCTGCCCAATGTATATAGGTGAAATCGCTCCGAGTAATGTGCGCGGTATGTTGGTGAGCTGCAATCAGTTTGCCATCATCTTCGGTCAGCTGGTGGTTTACTTCGTCAATTTCATCATTATGGGTTCCCATGCCAATCCTATCTATGATGCTGCGGGTGCCATTGCCAATATGGTGGATGCACAGTGGACCATTGAGACGGGCTGGAGATATATGTTTGGAAGCGAGATGGTTCCGGCAGGACTGTTCACCTTCCTTATCTGCTTCGTACCAGAGACACCTCGTTATCTCGTGATGATCGGACAGGATGAGAAGGCATACGGCGTGCTTGCCAAGATCAATGGTTCTGAGAAGGCACGCGAGATTATCCACGATATCAAGAATACGGTGACCGTGAAGACCGAGAAGCTCTTCTCTTACGGTTTTATGTGTATCTTTGTGGGCGTGATGCTTTCTGTATTCCAGCAGGCTGTGGGTATCAATGCGGTGCTCTATTATGCGCCTCGTATCTTCCAGGATATGGGAATGGGCAATCCGATGGTTCAGACCGTCATCATGGGTATTGTGAATATCTCGTTTACGCTGGTTGCCGTCTTTACGGTGGAGAAGCTGGGTCGCAAGCCATTGCTTATCTTCGGTTCCATCGGCATGGCAGTAGGTGCCTTAGGCGTAGCCTTGACCTTTGGTAATGAAGCCTTGAGTACGGTTACTATGCTGAGTATCATGGTATATAGTGCCAGCTTTATGTTCTCCTGGGGACCTATTGCCTGGGTGCTTATTGCCGAGCTTTTCCCGAATACCATCCGTGGTGCGGCTGTGGCGATTGCCGTAGCTTTCCAGTGGATATTCAACTTCATCGTAAGCTCTACCTTCGTACCGATGTTTAATATGCACCTGACTCCGGGCGATGATTTCGGTCATTGGTTTACTTATGGTCTGTATGGTGCCATCTGTATCGTTGCAGCCATCTTCGTATGGAAGCTGGTACCTGAAACCAAGGGCAAGAGCTTGGAGGATATGAGCAAGCTCTGGAAGAAAGATTAGGATACTGAAATATAGAACATACTGAAATATAGAATAAAAAAAGTGGCGCGATAGCAGAGAGCTGTCGCGCCTTTTATGTAGTTTTCACGCTGAGTGATAAATTCAGACCATATATTTGTAAGTTGTTTGTATTTAAAAGAGTATTAACTTAATTTCTTGTTTTAGAATTAGAATCACAGGGTGATTCTTTTATCTCTTGAATGTCAGAAGCATAGTGTATGGTATAGAACCGTATGTGCCTACAGTTGTCTTGAATACATCATTCACCATTTCTGTGCCATTATAGATAGCGCCTGGTGTGAGATAGAGCAGGAAATTCTGTTTGCTCTTGTCAAATCCTGCAGCAGCATATCCATTGAGAGCATAGAATGCCAAAGTATAATTGTTGTTCTGCTCATCCTTGAAAGTGATGTTGTATGTTTGTGTATAGAAGAATGGGGTTGTTGCGTCCAGAGAGTGAAGCTTTCCAGACAAAATCTGATTTGGTACTTCTGAAATCAACTTGCTGTATTTCTCGTTCTTTACATACTTAGCCAACAACTTAACAGGGAAGTTGCTGATACGGTAAGTACTGTCAGAAGGATTGATAGAGATGCTGGTAACAATACTGTCCTTCTCCTGGATATTGTTGTTTTTATCAGCAGGGAAGAGGATACCGCACTGGTGAGTACCGCCTACCTGCAACATCATCTGATATGCTTCCTGCTTGGTTGGAAGCTGGATACCGCTGTCACCGCCTGTGTTACAAGAGGTGAATGACATAGCTGCAAAGAGTACAGCCAGAATTGAGAATAATGTAATTTTCTTCATTGTCTTATGAAATTTTATTTTGTCTTTTGTTATTCTATTTTTTTGTTTCTATGGGGGGAATCTTTCCGGCACCTTTGAGTGTCCTAGGGCATTTTTGCCCTAAATTCCATTATATAAAACGCAGAAAAGCAAGAATCTTGCATCTGTTTTTAGTTAATGAGAGTTAAAGGAATCCTTTTCCCGCAGCTTTTAAAGCTTTTTCCCTTTCAATTGCCCGAACCATATACGAAAAAAGGACTTCCCTTAGTGGAAAGTCCTTTTCAGAGATTGTGACTCGCATGGGGCTCGAACCCATGACCCCAACATTAAAAGTGTTGTGCTCTACCTGCTGAGCTAGCGAGTCAATCTCTAATCTTATGTTTAAAAGCGAGTGCAAAGGTACTACTATTTTTTGAAATCACCAAATATTTAGTCGTTTTTTTATTGTTTTTCTTCAATTTTGCCCGTTTCAGAGGCTATTTCCGGTGGTTCCTGCCCTAAATCCTCTTCATATTGCGGCTTTTCTCTCGTTACATACCGCTGCCAATAAGCTATGAGAAGGGTGGTGAGCGGAAGGGCTACAATCAAGCCCAGGAAGCCCAGCAGAGCACCCCATATCGAAAGACTCAGAAGCAGGATGGCTGGGTTCAAGCCCATCGCCTTGCCCATGATCTTCGGCGTTACCACCATATCCGTAATCACCTGCACCACGCAGAATACCAATACCGCCAGTCCGAAGACTACCCAGAAGTTCTGACCCGTATCTGCCGCCTTGAGCATTGCCAGGAAGGCCGTAGGAATGAGGGCAAAGGTATGAAGATACGGTACCAGATCCATGATGCCGATCAGAATGCCCAAGCCTATCGCCATCGGGAAACCGATGATGGTGAAGCCGATGCAGAACATGATGCCCATACAGAGCGCCACCATTCCCTGGCCTCGGATATAGTTGTTGAGCTCGCGTTCTACATCCTTCATCAGTGCCGACCAGAACGGACGGTTCTTCTTCGGGAAGATGCGCACCCAGTTGGCTGTCAGGGTTTCGTAATCGAGCAGGATGAAGAACATATATAATAAGGTAATCATGGATGCCACGATACTCATCAGCACGGTTGCCGTCTGGCTCACTACAGAGAAAACCTTCGGCATCGTGGTCTTCAGGGTATCGCTGAAGTCCTTGCTCTTCAAGAATCGTTCTATGGTGGTCTGGTTGTCCTGCAGCCACTCCTTGATCAGCATCGTGAGATTGTTGGTATGGGTAGTTTGGTGAACCCATCGGGTCAACACTTCTCCCAGTTTGTCAAACTGGTCGATCATCGGCGGGATGATGAGCCAGATGACACCTCCCACGATGGCAATCGCAGCTCCCATTGCCAGCAGAATGGACAGGGCACGGACCTTGACATGGAGTTTCTTCTCGATGAACTTCACGACGGGATAGAGCAGGTATGCGAAAAACCATGCTATAAAGAAAGGAAGCAGTACATCACTCAGATAGTTGGTGATGTAGAGCACTGCAATGACGAGGGTAACAATACCAGCCCATCTGATGAACTTATCGAACGTAATCTCCTTACTCATTTACTTTGAACTTTGAATTTTGAACATTGAACTTTGAGCCTTGAACATTGAACTTTGAATCTTGAACTTTATGATTAGCAAAGCTGTTGGATTCTTCGCTCTTCGTTCTTCACTCTTCGTTCTTCACTTTCATCTATTTCTCCAGGCTGATGGCTTTCTGGTAGCAGTCTCTGCAGAGCGGCTCGTATTCATCCTGCTCACCCAGGAGCACGCGCTTGTCGTTAGCCACCAGTCGATGGCTGACGTATGCCAGGGCGCCGCATTTCACGCAGATGGCGTGCACCTTGGTCACCTCGTCGGCGATGGCACAGAGAGCCGGAATCGGACCGAAGGGAACCCCCTTGAAATCCATATCCAGACCCGCCACGATGACGCGTACGCCGCGGTTGGCGAGTTCGTTGCAGACCTCCACCAATCCATTGTCCAAGAACTGAGCCTCGTCGATACCGACCACGTCAATATCCGAAGCCAATAGCAATATCGATCCGGAAGAGTCAATAGGAGTAGATCGGATAGAATTCTGGTCATGGCTCACTACATTGTCTTCGGAGTAGCGTGTATCTATCGCCGGCTTGAAGATTTCCACCTTCTGCCTGGCGAAGTTGGCACGCTTCATTCTTCGGATCAGTTCCTCGGTTTTTCCGGAGAACATCGATCCGCACACCACTTCAATTCTTCCGGGACGGTGTGCCTCCCCATTCAGTATTTCAGTCATTTCGGGGACAAAATTACTAATAAGGTTTTAAAAAATGCAAAGATACGCAGTTTTTTTTTGCTATGAAAGATTAATTAACTACATTTGTACCCACTTATGGGCATATTATATATCGTACCGACTCCAGTAGGCAATATGGAGGACATGACAATGCGAGCCATCCGGGTCTTGAAAGAGGCAGATATGGTGCTCGCTGAGGACACTCGTACATCGAGCGTCCTGCTTAAGCATTTCGATATTAAAAATCGATTAGTGGCGCATCATAAGTTTAATGAGCATGGCACATCGGCTGGCATCGTAGAGCGATTGAAGGCTGGTGAGACCATCGCCTTGATCAGTGATGCAGGAACCCCAGGCATCAGCGACCCTGGTTTCTATCTGGCTCGTGAGGCTGCGAAAGCAGGCATCACCGTGCAGACCCTTCCGGGACCTACGGCTTGTATCCCAGCCATCGTGTCGTCCGGATTACCTTGTGACAGATTCTGCTTCGAGGGATTCATCCCGCAGAAGAAGGGCAGGCAAACCTATCTGGAATCGCTCAAGGACGAGGTGCGCACCATGATCTTCTACGAGTCACCCTATAGAGTGGTGAAGACCTTGCAGCAGTTTGCCGAGGTTTTTGGAGAAGACAGACAGGTGAGCTGCTGCCGTGAAATCTCGAAGTTGCACGAGGAAAGTGTGCGTGGAAGCCTTGCCGAGGTGATCGCCCACTTTCAGGAGACAGAGCCGCGCGGTGAGTTCGTCATCGTTCTGGCGGGTAAGGAACCCAAGCAGCTGAAGGAGGAATTGAAGGAAAAGCGACGCGAAGAGCGTAAGAATAATAAATAAAAAAAAGTATTAATCATAAAATTAACAAAAAGGAGAAGGATTATGAAAAAGCTATTAATGATGGCATGCCTCGCAGCCTTTGTTTTAACTGGATGTAACGACGGCAAGAACAATGCCGCTAACAGTGCGGCTCAAGCAGATTCGCTCAACAGCATCATTGCGCAGAAGGATAGCGAACTGAATGATATGCTGGGCACTCTGAATGAGATTGAGGATGGTCTCAACCAGATCAATGAGGCTGAGAACCGTGTGGTGCTCTTGAAAAATGGCGAGGGTGCCACCAAGAGACAGAAACTCAAGGAGGATGTGCAGTTCATTGCTACTCGCATGAAGCAGAACAAGGAGCTCCTCGCTAAGTTGCAGAAGCAGTTGGCTAACAGTTCTATCCAGGGCGACCAGCTCAAGAAGACCATCGAGAACCTGCAGAAGCAGCTGGCTGAGAAAGATAAGCTGCTCCAGGCACTTCGTGAGGAGTTGGATAGCAAGGATATCCACATCGCTGCTCTTGATGAGACTATCAACAACTTGAACACCAAGACCAGCAACCTTACCAAGGAAAGCAGTAAGAAGACAGAGGTGATCAATGCACAGGATAAGCAGCTCAACACTGCATGGTATGTATTCGGTACCAAGAAGGAGTTGAAGAACCAGCACATCATGGAGAATGGCAAGGTAATGACTGGTAACTTCAACAAGAGCTACTTTACAAAGGTAGATATCCGTGAGGTTTCTGAGATCAAGCTCTACTCTAAGTCTGCCAAGTTGCTCACTACTCATCCATCAAGCTCTTATACTCTGGTTCGTGATGCCAACAAGCAATATACTCTCCGCATCACCAACTCTCAGATCTTCTGGAGCACCAGCAAGTATCTGGTTGTTCTCGTGAAGTAACGGAGTATTGGGTTAGAAACGAATGTTGATGCACTGAAACAGTGCATCAAGGCTGAAATATAAAAAAGATGATACATTGAAACGGTGCATCATCTTTTTTTGTGTATAGTTTGATACTGTCTTATCTTTTCCTGGCAAAGAATTGCTGCATGAGTGCGCGGCACTCATCTTCCAGCACGCCCGATGTAACCAGGGTCTTAGGATGCAGGGCATGGGGCGCATATTTTGTATAGCCCCTTTTTTCATCTCCTGCACCATACACCACGCGGCTGATCTGCGACCATCCCAAGGCTCCAGCGCACATCACGCACGGCTCTACGGTGACATAGAGGGTACAGTCTTTCAGGTATTTTCCGCCCAGCATGTTCGCTCCGGATGTAATCGCCTGCATTTCGGCATGGGCGGTAACATCGGTAAGCATCTCTGTAAGATTGTGGGCTCTCGAGATGATACGGTCTCTGCAAACGATGACGGCACCTATCGGAATCTCGTCTTCTTCGAATGCCGCCTGCGCCTCCATCAGCGCACGGCGCATATATTCTTCGTCTTTTTTCAGATTGTCTTCCATATTTCTATTCTTTATGATTTCTCTTTTTCTATTTTTGTGCAAAAATACATAAAAAACTTTGATGGATGAAAGAAAAGTATTATTTTTGCATAGTAATAGTGCCTTTTGGACGGAAAATGATGCCGCCAGGGGTAAACTAAAGTGAATAATCTATGGCTGAACATAATGATTTGGGCAAATGGGGAGAAGATGAGGCGGTGCTTTATCTGGAAGACCAGGGTTACGTGATTATCGACCGCAACTGGAAGATGGGGCGGCGCGACCTCGACATTCTTGCCTATACGCCTGATGGCAACACGCTGGTGGTTGTAGAGGTGAAGACCCGCACCGGCGCGGAATACCAGCAGCCCGAAGAGGCTGTTACCCAGAGCAAGATGAGGAGTCTTGCCATAGCTGCCAATGCTTATGTCAAGGAATGTCAGGTGGATAAGGAGTTGCGCTTTGATGTCATCTCCATCGTGGGATGTGCTCATCAGGTGAAGAGTCTGCAGCATCTGAAGGATGCCTTCAATCCGATGTTGATTCTTTAATCCAGGTTCCACAGGCAATAACCATATATATATATATAATAAGGTGAAAATGGAAACAAAGATCATAAGAATGCAGGAAGTGGATTCTACGAATACCTTCCTGAAGGGAATGAAAACCTGCGAGGACGATACCCTCATCGTGGCTGTAGCCGATTATCAGACGGCAGGTAGAGGACAGGGTACGCATACCTGGGAGAGCGAACCGGGCAAGAACCTCCTCTTCAGTATGCTGATGACTCCTACCTGGGTGCCTGTACGCCAGCAGTTCCTGCTCTCAGAGGCTGGAGCGCTCGCCGTAAAGGATGCCCTAGATACCTATACCGACGGCATTACGCTGAAATGGCCGAACGATGTGTATTGGAACGACAAGAAAATCAGCGGTACGCTGATAGAAACCTCTATTGATTCCAAGGGCATCAAGCGATGCATCTTCGGAACCGGGGTGAATATCAATCAGACCGAGTTTCACAGCGATGCGCCTAATCCGGTATCCCTGGCTCAGATTCTGGGTCACGAGGTGGATAGGGAAGAGGTGCTGCAGAAGATCATCGAGGCATTCAAGAAGTATTATGAGCTGCTCCGCCGAGCCGACTATATGGATGTTTCGGGCATCTATCATCTCTCGCTCTACCGCAGAAAGGGATTCCACTGGTACGAGGATGCTGACGGCAAGTTCGAGGGCGCTTTCGTGGAAGTAGAAGATGACGGTCATCTCATCCTTCACGACAGGAAGGGAATGATCCGGTCGTATGCAGTTGGCGAAATCAAGTATAAACTATAACAATAAACAAAATATTTATGGCAAAGTTTAAAAGAATTCTTTTGAAGTTGAGCGGTGAGAGCCTGATGGGCAAGCAGAGCTTCGGCATCGACCCTGAGCGCTTGAGTGATTATGCTAAGCAGATTAAGGAAGTTCACGAGATGGGCGTGCAGATCGGTATCGTGATCGGTGGTGGTAACATTTTCCGTGGATTGAGCGGAAGCCAGAAGGGATTCGACCGTGTGAAGGGCGACCAGATGGGTATGTGTGCCACCGTCATCAACTCTCTTGCCTTGAGCAGTGCCCTCGGTGCACTGGGCGTGAAGAACAAGGTGCTTACAGCTATCCGCATGGAGCCTATCGGTGAGTTCTACACCAAGTGGAAGGCTATCGAGGCAATGGAAGACGGCTACATCTGCATCTTCTCAGCAGGTACTGGAAGCCCATATTTCACTACCGATACCGGTTCATCTCTCCGTGGTATCGAGATTGAGGCAGACGTGATGCTCAAGGGTACCCGCGTGGATGGTATCTATACCGCCGACCCAGAGAAGGATCCTACCGCTACCAAGTTCAAGGATATCACCTACGATGAAATCTACACCAAGGGCTTGAAGGTGATGGATCTCACAGCTACTACCATGTGCAAGGAAAACGATCTTCCTATCTACGTATTCAATATGGATGTAGTAGGTAACCTGAAGAAGGTGATGGAAGGTGAAGAGATTGGTACACTCGTACACAACTAATCCCCAGAAATATATAAAAAAATAAGGCTTACTTCCCGCCGGAAGTAAGCCTTTGTTATTCCTTAATCTTTTTATCTTTGTTAGAAAGCTGATGCCTATACTAACAATTACCTCAGTTCGGGATAAGAAATAGTGCCTAAAAAAGTTGGTAATCTCCGATATTT
>ERZ773235.928-NODE-928-length-34266-cov-3.699804_pt1 | contig 34266 bp, 27 predicted proteins | sample MGYA00580522_ERZ773235 | MGnify/ENA primary metagenome ERZ773235 (study PRJEB29015, sample SAMEA2737797) | human gut metagenome | biome: human gut; feature: human-associated habitat; material: faeces | place: China | collected 2012 ...
TGATGCCATTCCGTTTCCCCGTACAACCGGCTCTGCGGAATATTAATCACAACAGCAAGCCCCATTAGTGAAATGAATTTCACTAATGGGGCTATTATTTTGTGCTCTATTTCAATTCTGCAATGGTAACACCGGATTCTCCTTCACCAAACACGCCCAAACGAAACGATTTTATGCTTTTATGCTTTTTCAAATGTGCCTGCACTGCGGTACGCAATACGCCGGTTCCCTTTCCGTGAATAATAGAAATGACATTGACGTTAGTCATAACTGCATTGTCAATAAACATATCCAAATCCATAAGTGCTTCATCCACGGTGTATCCGCGCAGATCAATCTCGGTTTTGGCATCCCTTTCCACCTTGTTCTTAACGGTGCGAGTCGCTTTTCCGACCGTCTGTTTATTAGTCCCGGAATGATTATCAAGCAGACGTAGATTACTTTCTTCCACCCAGATTTTCATATAACCGGATTGAATCTGATAACGACCTTTTTTGTCTGCGTCACTGATCACCTTGCCTTTACTCCCTACATCTATTAACTGCACCGAGTCGCCTATTTTCAACTTTCTCGGCAAAACATAAGTTTCTCTCTCTTGATCCTGAACGGGATTAGCGGCATCCTCTAATTTTTGCAATTTTCCTTTCAACTGTGATTTTGCCGCTCCGACCAGCTTGGAAAACTCCTCTTTATCTTTGCTTTTTTTGATTTCCTCTAATTCTTCCATGAGAGAGAGCGCGCGCGATTGAATGTCCCTCAGCATTTTGCGCGCCTGCATCCGAGCCAGTTCCGTTTCCCGCTCTTTGCTCGAGTTCAGGCTGTTTTTTAACTTTTTGATTTCTTCTTTATATTGTTCGATTTCCCGATTTTTTTCAGACAATGCTGTTTTTTCCTGCTCCAGTCCCTGCCGGGATTCCTCTAATTTATCAATGACATCTTCAAATCGTTTACTGTCAGTGGCAATCAAGCTTTTGGCATAGTCAATAATCTTCTCATCCAGTCCCAGCCGGCTGCTGATTGCAAAGGCATTGGAACGACCCGGAACACCAACCAACAACCGATAGGTCGGCTGCAAAGTAGCAACGTCAAATTCACAGCAAGCGTTTTCTACCTTTTCGGTCTCCAATGCATAAATTTTAAGCTCGGCATAATGAGTCGACGCAGCAATCCGGCATCCTCTGCCCCGCAAATTTTCCAAAACAGATATCGCCAGTGCAGCACCCTCTACCGGATCGGTTCCTGAGCCCAACTCATCCAGAAGGACCAGCGAACGAAAACTCGCCTGCTTTAAAATAGACACGATATTCGTCATATGCGCCGAGAAAGTAGACAAGCTTTGTTCGATGCTCTGCTCATCTCCGATGTCTACCAAAACTTCTTCAAAAATAGATATAACACTATTGTCTCCTACCGGTATCAATAAGCCGGACATCGTCATCAAGGTCAACAGGCCCAGTGTTTTTAGGGTGACCGTTTTTCCGCCGGTATTCGGTCCGGTAACAACCAATGTGGTAAATTGCTCCCCCAAATGAATATCAACCGGTACGACCTTATTTTTGTCAATTAACGGATGTCTGGCTTTATTCAGGCGAATCACGCCGCTGTCGGTAACCTCAGGTTGATTCGCATTCATCCGCGCTGCCAGATTTGCTTTGCAAAAATACAAATTCAGGGTAATTGCCAGCTGGTAGGAAGAAATAATACTATCTCCGAACGTGGCACATTCTGCAGAAAGCGCCTGCAAAATACGCTGAATTTCATCCTGTTCCTTGCCTTCCAGCACCCGAATCTCATTATTTGCCTCCACCACCGCAGACGGCTCAATAAATAAAGTAGAACCGCTGGAAGAAGTGTCGTGAACCAATCCTCCGATTTCGCTCCGATGCTCCGCCTTGACCGGCACAACAAATCTGCCGTCCCGCATCGTAATAATCTGCTCCTGCAGATACTTTTGATATTGTTGGGAACGAATTATTTTTTCCAGTTGCTCTCTGACGCGCAGCTGTGTATTTTTGATTTTTCTGCGGATTGCTGCCAGTTCGGGACTGGCGTTATCGTCAATTTCTTCCTCAGACAAAATGGCGGAGGATATCTGCTGTTCCAGATATTTATTGGGAGACAATTCGGAAAACATCGGATTTAAGCCTTCCGGCATTGTTTTATTCTGTCCTACCCACTCATCCAAAAGCCGAATTTGCCGTAAAACCTCGGCAATTCGCAGCAGTTCTCCCGGCGTCAATGTACTTCCGGCTTTGGCACGTCTGACGGTACCAATCGGATTTTTCAAATGATAAAAGGTCGGCGTTCCATAACTGACAACCAGCGTATAAAAATCAGCAGTCTTTTGAACTTCCTCCCGCACTGTCATCAAGTCTACCGATGGCTGCAGTTGCAAAGCTGCATTTTTTGCATCCTCACAGCAAGTCAACTCTGCCAACATATTTCGTATTTTATCGAACTCAAGCGATTTAATGGTTCGCTCTGAGATAGTTAATAATTCATTCATAGTAATATTTTATTTCTCCGTGAAAAAGAAACGATTCAAACTCCCCTCTGCCCTAGGGCATTGCTTTCAGCGATTTATAAAATTCCAGCGAATTCAGTGTTCTTTCTAAATATAGTTTGACATAATACTCCGAAATTTGATCCAAATACAAAAGCGTTTGTTTGGAAACCTTAAAATTAAACAACCGCTCCATTTCAGAAAACAAGATATGACGCATGGCAGCAAGCACCGCAGGCGTCAGTTTAAACCGGTCTTCCTGCTCAATTTGTTGTGTATGCCTGATGCAGTTATCACATAACAGTATTCCCTTCAACGGAAAAAAGGTCATGTTTTCTCCTTCATATTGACCGCATCCGTCACACGCTACTAAATTAGGAGCAAATCCGCTTTCTGCCATAGCACGCAGTTCATAGACCGGTTTCATAAAATCCACCGGGCGCTTGTCATTTGCCAATAAATAAAAAGTGTTGCACAACAAGCGCAAAAACACCTCCGCATTCTCTGCGGTAGGTGTTAAATAATAGGTCAGCTCACCAAAATAATTTGCCAGTGAAATTTTCTCAATATCATTCCGTAAGCCGTAAAAATTATCCAGCTTATCGGCGCTGTTTATTATGTATCCGCTCTTGCCTGCAAAAAGGCAAAAGTCGGAATAACAAAAATCCTCAGTAGAATTCAAAAGAGGGCTTTTCAGTCTTTTTACACCGCGCGCTTTGGCTTCAATCAGTCCATAATTCTCGGACAGCAGGAACAGCATCTTGTCCTCCTCGGACAGAAAGTTGTGCTTTAAAACAATCGCTTTGGTTTTGATCGTCATATTGCGCAGTCCTCCCGTTCGACATCTTGCATTGACTGTATATTAAATAGTCCGAAATTTTCCCGGAATGCGCAAATCGTTCCCATGCAGTTCTCTGATCCATCACTCTCAATCCCCTTTCGGCTGTATTGATAGTATATGGGACAGCAGAATGAAATATTAGTGGAAACTATTAGCCAGACTGGGAAAAAATCCAAGTTAAGACAACCCAAATGATTTAATAATATTTTCCTTATTACGCCAGTCTTCACGCACCTTTACCCACAGCTGAAGATTGACTTTTATGTCAAAAAAACGTTCGATATCTTCTCTTGCCTGACTGCCTATTGTCTTAAGCATACTGCCGTTTTTCCCGATCAGCATTCCCTTATGGCTGCTTTTCTCGCAGAAAATAGTAGCTTCAATATCCATAATATCGCCTTTTTTGCGTTCTTTCATGCTTTCGATGGATACCGCAATGCCGTGGGGAATTTCCTGCCGGAACAACAGCAGAATTTTTTCACGAATCATTTCGCTGACCAAAACTCTTTCCGGCTGATCGGTCAAAGTGTCGTCAGCAAAAAAATGAATTCCCGGCTCTGCTAAATTGGAAAGCTCCTCTATCACTAAGTCAACACCGTCGGCAGTCAAAGCCGACACCGGAATCACGGCAGTGAACGGATATAACCCGGAAAACTCCTGAATCCGCGCCATAATTTGCTGCTTCTCCAATATGGTATCAATCTTATTTATCACAAGAACCACCGGTATCGAAAGTTTTTGAAAGTTTTCTATCAATTCGATTTCTTCGGCTCGTATTTTGCCTTTCGGCTCCACCACAAATAAAATGATGTCAACATCCGCTACCGAATCCTTAACCGCTTTTACCATGTGCGCACTCAGCTTGTTTTTAGCACGATGCAAGCCGGGAGTATCGGTAAATACCAACTGTGTTTCATTTTGGGTCAAAACACCCATAATTTTTGTTCGTGTAGTCTGTGGTTTATTTGACACAATCGCAATTTTCTGACCCAACATCTCATTGAGCAAGGAAGACTTGCCTACATTCGGGCAGCCGACAATTGCTACAAAAGCGGAACGTGTTTCCATCCGGTAGTTACCTATGCCTTTCCAAAATCAATAATATTACTTATAGTTATCCGTTTTTTTATTCTGTGGCTTTACCTTACCATTACAACCAAATATAAAAAAGCAGCCGATTAAAATAATAACCAAAAAACTGATGAGATAAACCGGCGTTGTTCCTATCACAAGAAAAGTTTGTCCGACCCGTTTCCAATCATCAAAGGTAAAAAGTGCCACAATGACCGCAGCAACCGCAGACACAAAAACAGCACCCGCTGCGACATCCTTCGCAATTCGTGCAAGGTTGTCGTATGTGGGTGATTCCAAGTTGACCAAAGCTTCAATAGCGGTATTAAACATTTCACTGGTTATCACAAAACCAAAACAGAGAAATATAATGGCATACTGCCCGGGAGACAATCCGTACAAAAAAGAAAAAAATCCGACGAGCAGTGCAACCACAATATGAATACGCATATTTCTCTCATTGTTAATCGCGTGCTTTAAACCGCGAAAAGCATACCGGAAACTTTTTATTAAATTTGCAATCTCGGTATTATTTTTCATCGGCAAATACATAGCTGGCACCGCGCGGAATACCAAGTCTGGATAAAACAATCTCCTCTTTTTCCCGCATTTGCACCGCCGGCAAACCACCCTGCTCATGATCATATCCCAATAAATGCAGCAAGGAATGCACCGTTAAAAATCCAACCTCTCTTTGCAGAGAATGGCCATAGATATCAGCCTGCTCGTAAGCTTTCGGCATTGATATTACGACATCTCCCAGTACATATGCTCCATTTTCGTTTTTATCAAATTTTCCGTTTTCTCCCAAAGGAAATGACAACACATCTGTTACAGCATCTTTGTTTCTGTATTCCTTATTGAGTCGTTGGATTTCCTCATTATTTACAAACGACACACTGATTTCTGCACTTCCCTCAAAATTTTCCATCTCCAGGACGGCATGACAGCAACGTCTGATCAACATTCTGATTCCTGTCGGAATTTTTACATCTTTCTGATTGTTTGTAATTAATACTTTAAGCTTATCCATATTTTGCGCCCTCCCATTTTATTTTTGAATCATCCATCTTATGAAATGATCAAATTTCTGTTAAAATCATACGGATTTTTTCAGAAAAATAATATAATATAATCATAAAATTATTATACACCATTTACATAGATTTTGTATAGATGGCTTTTTTAACAAAAAACAGGCGTAAAATATTACCAACTTTTTCCGAATATTAGCGTTAGATCACATTTAGTTATATTTTTTGTGCAAATCATCCAACATGACAGCCAAAAGCTATCAACAACGTGTTTCCGAGGTACTTTTCTATAATGCCGCAAACATTTCGGCTGTGTCTGCGACTAACCAATTACAGACAATCAGCGCTTTGCATATAATCGCTAATCTATCATGAATATTTACAGAAATCACCAATTCTTACATAACAGCAACTCATCAAACAGCAAACGACCGCTTTCTGTATGCTAAAGGAGTCATACCGCAAATCTCTTTAAAAACACGATTAAATGTTTGCTGGCTTTGAAATCCACACTGCATAGCAATGTCGAGAACACTATATTGGCTATTGAGCAATAAATTTTTGGCATAATCAACACGAAGTGTATTTACATATTCATAAAATCCGATATGAAGCACTTGTGTAAAAATACGAGAAAGATAAAAACGGCACACACCGAGTTTTTTTGACAACAATTCTAACGACAATGGTTCACAAAAATGCTCTGTGATATATACAATCAGAGTCGTTGCCAAATCGGATACATTCGGTTGCGCGGATTCCGCAATGGTGATCTGCGGTAAAATTCTAAGCCAAAGAATTTGCCAATATGCATGAATCAAGCGAGGATTCGGAGGCTTTTCTATTTCTCCGATCAGTGCCGAAAAAATATAATCTACATCGGGATGAAAAAAAGGAATAGGATTGATCGGATTCTCAATGACGCAGCCGCTAAGGTTGCGGGGAAATCCATTGTTAGCATCCTGCCCACAAATTAAAACATCGATCAACGTATCTTCTTCCGGAGTTATAGTTTGATAGGAATGGATTACATTTGGAAAAATAATAACCAGTGATTCCGGATCGACTATATGCTCCTGTGTATTAATTTGCACTTTCAATTGTCCGGCACGCATCCGAACCAACTCCGGACAATTATGTAAATGCGGCGGAAAATCTAATTGATGCTGAGAAAATCCCCGCATCAGTTCCGTCTGATGTTCATAAAAAGGAATCATCATCATAATCACCATTCTTTTTTGAAGTTTGTTGTATACCCGAGCATTTAGGGGTAAAAAGAAACAAATGAAGTATGAAAAATAATATTTTTCACACTAAATCACTTTATTCCCTGTCTTTGATCAGCTCAGAATAATCTTAATAATATAAAAACAATATTCATGTTTACTTATATACAGCAATAAATGAGTAGTTTTTTCTCTTTATTCATTAGATATTGTATCCTATCACATGGTATAATGTCAACATGAATTCAGAATAATCAGGAGGTTTTTTGTATGAAATATAATCTGGCAATCATCGGATACGGTGGAATGGGAAGCTGGCACCACGGCTGCATCCGAGAAAAAATTTCCGAATTAAATGTGAAAGGAGCATATGATATTCGTCCCGAAATCCAGCAAAAAATCATTCAGAACGGGCTGAATGCCTATCAAAATATTGAAGAATTATTGAATGATTCTTCGATAGATATTGTAACGATTGCTGTACCAAATAATTTCCACAAAGACTATGCGGTTGCTTGCCTCAAAGCCGGAAAAAACGTCGTGTGTGAGAAGCCTGTTACGATGAATGCCGCTGAGTTGGAAGAAATTATTGCGATATCCAAGCAAACCGGAAAGTTTTTCACGGTTCATCAAAATCGTCGCTGGGACAAGGACTATCAAATTGTCAAAAATATTTTGGGCAGCGGCGCAATCGGCACCCCGTATTTTATCGAAACGAGAGTACAAGGCTCTCGCGGGGCTATGTTCGGATGGCGCGGGTATCGGGAAAACGGCGGCGGAATGTTGTTGGACTGGGGCGTTCACCTATTAGACCAACTGCTAGATTTAATTCCTTCTAAAGTAATTTCGGTATCGGCACATTTAGAGTCTGTTTTCTCCAATGAGGTCGACGACAATGTGAAACTCTTTCTGAGATTTGAAAACGGAGTATCAGCTTTAATGGAATTTTCTACAAATTGTTTCATCAATCATCCGCGCTGGCATATTTCCTGCACGGAAGGAACTGCTGTGATCGAAAATTGGGAATGTGACGGAAAAATAGTAAAACTGGCTGAAAACGCAGAACAAATGGCATGGGAAGATGATATCGTTTATACTGCAGCCGGTCCTACAAGAACAATGGCGCCACGTCCATCGCATACAACACAAATGATGAAACTTCCAAATGTCAATCCGGATTGGGCTGAATATTATCAAAACGTAGTCGGTGTTTTAAACGGTCAGCAAGAATTAATTGTAAAACCGGAGCAATGTTTGCGTGTTATGAAGTTGATTGATCTAGTATTTTCTTCCGGTAAAAACGGCGGTGTTGCATCCTGCTGTATTTAGCACGCTGTAATTAAAAATAATCTTAGAAATGGTGATCGATATGAAAAAAGTTTTAATCTTTCAAGGAGGATGGGACGGTCACGAACCCCAGCTTACCTCGGCCCGTTTCGGAAGACTTTTGGAAGCTGAAAATTATAAGGTTCAAATCTCAGATACGCTGGATTGTTTAGCAGATGCCGGCAAATTAGAAGAGTACGAATTGATTGTTTCCTGCTGGACCATGGGAGAAATTCCACACGAATATGTTGAAAATCTTTCCAGAGCAATCGGAAAAGGAACCGGGTTAGCAGGCTGTCACGGCGGAATGTGCGACTCTTTTCGTCAAGATACCGAATGGCAGTTTATCACCGGAGGACAATGGGTCAGCCATCCCGGCGGAGACGGACAGGAATACATCGTGAATATCCATCCGGGGTCCAGTCCGATCACAGAAGGACTGGAAGACTTTCCGGTTTGCAGCGAGCATTACTACCTTCACATTGATCCGGCTATTGAAGTATTAGCATCTACTCGATTTCCGTTGGTAAATTATTATCATATTTCCAATAAAGCGGTTGATATGCCGGTGGCATGGACCAAATACTGGGGAAACGGAAGGGTTTTCTATACTTCTCTCGGACATCATGATAATGTTTTTGACCACTCCCCCAATGCGCAGGAGTTGATGCGCCGCGGAATGCTTTGGGCAGCAAAAGGGAAACAAATAGCCAGAGAGCAACAGTTAACAACAAGTCGTTTTGAAAACACTGCTAAAATGTATTAAAACTAAATCAGAAAGGAATGGTTATAAAATGAAACCGATAAAGATCGGAATTGTAGGAGTCGGTGCAATCAGCGGCATTTACTTAGAAAACATCACTAACACTTTCAAGGAAATAGAAATTCTCGGCGTTTGCGATTTGATTCAGGAACGTGCCGAGCAAGCAGTTGAAAGATATCACATTCCCAAACTTTATGAAGACATGTATGAACTTTTTCAAGATCCGGAAGTGGATATTGTTCTTAATTTAACCCGTCCTTATGAACATTACAATGTTACGCTGGCAGCTTTAAATGCCGGAAAACATGTATATTCCGAAAAGCCCTTAGCGGCATCATTGCAAGAGGGCAAGGAACTTTTGGCGTTGAGCAAAGAAAAAGGACTATCGCTTGGAGGAGCACCTGATACTTTTTTAGGGGCAGGAATCCAAACCTGCCGTAAATTAATCGAAGATGGATATATCGGAACACCGGTAGGTGCCGCCGGTTTCATGATTTGCCACGGTCATGAATCTTGGCACCCGGATCCGGAATTCTATTATCAATACGGTGGAGGACCGATGTTTGACATGGGACCTTACTATTTAACGGCATTGGTTAATCTCTTAGGCTGTGTCAGTCATGTTTCTGCAATGACCAAAAAAAGTTTTCCAAAACGCATTATTACCAGCAAAGAACATTTCGGTGAAATTATTGACGTAGCTGTTCCCACTTATATCGCCGGAACAATGCAATTTGAAAACGGGGCAATCGGCACCTTGTTCACGACTTTTGATGTTCACTATCATGAACAGGCGCGGCTAGAAGTCTACGGTTCGGAGGGAACTCTTTTTGTACCTGATCCAAACGGATTCGGAGGTCCGGTGAAACTGTTCCGCCCGGAACAAGGATGCGTTCAGGAAATCCCGCTTATCTTTGATTACAAGGAAAACAGCCGTGCCCTAGGTTTAGCTGACATGGCAAAAGCGCTCATTACAGGCAGAAAACATCGGGCAAATGCAGATATGACCTATCATGTACTGGAAATTATGGAGAAATTTACGAAAAGCGGAGAAGAAAAGCAACAGGTTGCGATAGATTCTCGCTTTGCGAAAACTCCGCCAATGTCCCGGGTAGGCGTTCATGGAGTAATGGATGCGTTTTGATGAAACTTATATTAAATAGGAGAAAGGCAAGGGAACAATGATATCTAAAGACAAAATAGCGGAATATAAACAAAAGGCGCAAGAACTTGTCGGTCAAATGACACTAGAAGAAAAAATCAGTCAAATGGTTCATTATGCGTCTGCTGTCGAACGGCTAAACATAAAAAGCTATAACTGGTGGAATGAAGCCCTGCATGGAGTGGCTCGTGCAGGAATAGCCACAGTTTTCCCGCAGGCAATCGGTATGGCTGCAACCTTTGATACGGATTTAGTACGAGAAATAGGCGATGCCGTTTCTACGGAAGGACGTGCGAAATTTAATTTATTTCAAAAACAGGAAGATCACGGAACCTATAAAGGACTGACATTTTGGGCACCGAATGTGAATATTTTTCGGGATCCCCGTTGGGGGCGCGGACATGAGACGTTTGGAGAAGATCCGTATCTGACCGGACGAATGGGTGTTTCTTATATCAAAGGGATCCAGGGAGAGGATCAGGAACATCTGAAAGCGGCAGCTTGTGCAAAGCATTATGTAGCGCACAGCGGTCCGGAAGGATGCCGCCAGGGCTTTGACTCCAAGGTCAGTCCGAAGGATTTTTATGAAACCTATTTGCCGGCTTTCCGGGATTGTGTGCAGGAAGGCTGCGTAGAAGCAGTAATGGGTGCGTATAACAGTGTTAACGGTGAAATCTGCTGCGGCAGTAAAAAATTGATTGAAGATATCCTGCGCGGTGAACTGGGATTTGAGGGTCACTATGTTTCTGACTGCGGAGCTATTACCGGAATAAAAGAATACCATATGGCAGTTGGCACAATGTCGGAAGCAGCTGCTTTGGCGCTCAACAGCGGCTGTGATTTAAATTGCGGCGGAGCATATTTACATCTGTTGACAGCTGTGTCGGAGGGATTGGTCAAAGAAGAAACCATCAATCGCTCCTTAGAACGGTTATTTGTAACAAGATTAAAGCTTGGAATTATCGGAAACGAAACCAGTCGCTTTGATTCCATTCCTTATACAGAAAATGATTCTGCTGTAAACAGACAGCTTAACTTGAAAGCCGCAGAAAAAAGTATGACTTTGCTGAAAAACAACGGTGTTTTACCTCTGAACAAACAGAACATTAAAAAAGTAGCAGTAATAGGTCCGAACGCAGACAGCAGAGCCGCTTTGCAGGGGAATTACAGCGGAACGGCATCAAAATATTATACTGTTTTAGATGGCTTGCGATCCTATCTGGGAGATGATGTGGAAGTATTGTATGCACAAGGATGCCATTTGTTCCGAGAACAAGTAGAAGGGTGTGCGGAACAGGATGACCGTTCCGCCGAAGCTGTCGGAATCGCAGAATTATCAGATGTTGTTGTTCTGTGTCTTGGATTGGACGCTACGATTGAGGGAGAACAAGGCGACGCCTTTAACGGAGACGGCAGCGGCGATAAGCCGGATCTGAAATTGCCCGGATTGCAGGATCGGTTGCTGGAACGTATATTGCAGACAGGAAAACCGATAATTGTGGTAAATCTGAGTGGCAGCGCGGTAGATTTATCTTTCGCAGATCAACACGCAGATGCCGTTATGCAGGCATGGTATCCGGGAGCGCAAGGCGGATTAGCCATAGCAAGATTGTTATTTGGCGCATTTAGCCCGGCGGGACGTCTGCCGGTAACCTTCTATCAATCCGATGATGATCTCCCCGATTTTCAAGACTATTCGATGGTTGGCAGAACTTATCGTTATTTTGATAAACCTGTTTTGTATCCTTTTGGTTATGGACTATCCTATACGAATTTTGTTTACAGTGATATGAAAATGGAACGAAATCATATTCATGCAGGTCAAGAAATCACCTGTTCTGTCTCAGTCACCAATGTAGGAAACTATGACTCCGATGAAGTCGTACAGCTTTATCTGGAGGACAAAGAAACCAGTGTTCGTGCGCCGCGTTATCAGCTAAAAGGATTCCAAAGAATATTCCTAAAGCAAGGCGAAACAAAGAACGTTTCCTTTACACTGCGTCCACGGGATATGGAGCTTGTTTTGGATGACGGAAACAGTATCATTGAACCGGGCGAGTTTGTCGTATATATCGGAGGCGGACAGCCGGATAGTACAACACTTTGCAAGACTTTTTCGGTTTGCTAATAGTTGAAATGAATAAGCAATACACAAAAAATTACAGCTGATATGAAAAAGCCGTACTACCTGTTTACGAGAGTGCGGCTTTTAAACTGTTCTGCACAAACATTGTTTAGATGCTTACTTACCATTTTGCAGATACATTGTAATAAGGAGTGCCAATAAATCCAACTTGCGCAAAATCCTCTGAATGATGACGGATAATATAATCTATGTAACTTTCGATCATTCGGGCGGTTAAAAGGTACCCGGCAGGATTCATATGTCCGGCTAAATAATAGCGCCGTTTAAAATCACTGTCATATACAGGAGCATATTTAAAAAAGTCCAACAAGTAGGTGTACTCAAAATATTCCGTCATTTCTCTCAGAAGCTGCGCATGCGCAGCCCTCAGTGTATCACTGGAATCCTCTTCCCGCGGCATTGTCATTAGGAAAAAACGTGCTTTGGGTTGCATGCTTTTTATTCTTTGGATAATCCTTGCGTAATATCCGGCAAACGTTTCCGCATTTTTATTGTAATCCTCTTTATTTATGTCAGCAATGGATCCTAATTCCTGTTTTAGCCCAAAAAGATCGTTTACGCCTAATGCTATAATATATGCTTGACATAATTTATCAGGATTCCAATAGTCATTTGCCTCCGCGAAAGAATTCCAATATTCTGAAGCGGTCATTCCGCCCCGAGAAAAATTATATACGGTACAACCCGTGCTGCGAGCTATATACTGCCCCCACGAATACTCAAAACAATCATGATAATCTACTTTTCCATCTTCATTTTTGGATTCAAATTCTCCTGAAGACAAGCTATCTCCGATACAGCCTATCGTACGAAATATGCCGCAAAATCCCCCATCAGTTACGATATTATCCAGTGGTTGTTCATGATCCGGTGCATTTATATAGTCTTGAATGTTCATTATATCAGTCCTTTCTCTATCAATACCGACTCAATTATAACATATCATTTTTAGCTGTCAAGGAAAAACATAAATAAAATGGTTAATTACTTATTATATACAACATTTTTACTTTGCATTTCACTTGCATAAGTTCAAATTAATTGATAATTTTCCGTTAATTTGCGTTTAATTTGAATCTTGTTGAAACATAAAAAATACCGTCAAACACGCTATAAAACGCATTTAACGGTGATTTCTATATGGTCGAGGTGACGGGATTTGAACACGCGACCTCTGCGTCCCGAACGCAGCGCTCTACCAAACTGAGCCACACCTCGAACTACCTTATATATTATACACCTATTATTGCATTTGTCAAGTACTTTTCCTGCTTTTTTATATTTTTATTTTAGCTAATAGATCTCAAGCCATTTCATGCTTGAAATATTTGATATTTCAGGGTATAATAAAATTAATCTGTAAATGAGCAATTTTCTGTGTTTCATCATAAAATTTCACCCTGAAATGAGGAACTTATTTGTACACCGAATATGTAGAATTTAATAGCATGAATCAAATGGGGAATATCTTCGGGACTTTAGATACCCATGTAAAGCTAATTGAAAAAGAACTCTCAGTGGCAATAGTATCCCGGGATTTGAACGTTGAAATCAAAGGAGAACAGCAAACCTCGGTCAAAACCGCTGTTGAAGTCTTTCATATTTTGAAGAAGATGCAGGAAAACGGAGAAATCATTAACGACTGGGCAATCGGTCAGGCAATAGAAGCAGCCCGTGATGGTGCCGGAGAAGATGCAGTCTCCGCAATGAAAGACGTTATCACCATCACATATAAAGGCAAACCAATAAAATGCAAAACATTAGGACAAAAAGGATACATTAAGGCAATCAAAGAAAACACCGTCACTATATGTATCGGTCCGGCAGGTACCGGTAAAACCTATTTAGCGATGGCAATGGCGGTTGATGCATTAAAAAGCAATCAGATTTCCCGTATTATATTAACACGTCCTGCTGTGGAAGCCGGAGAAAAGCTGGGCTTTTTACCGGGCGATCTGCAAAGCAAGGTTGACCCCTATCTCCGCCCGCTATATGATGCACTGTATGAATTTTTAGGCGAGGAAAAATTCCAAAAATGTATGGAACGCGGATTGATTGAAATTGCGCCGCTTGCGTATATGCGCGGCCGTACTTTGAACGATGCCTTAGTTTTGGTAGACGAATCACAAAACGCTTCCTTGGAAACATTAAAAATGGTGCTTACCCGTTTCGGAGAAGGTTCTAAGGTTATCTTAACAGGCGATATTACCCAGATCGATCTTCCGAAAGAAACCGGCTCTGGCTTAAAAAAATGTGCGGATATGCTTAAAGGAATTGATGACATCGCTGTGGTATATCTCACCAACAAAGACGTCGTGCGTCATCAGTTGGTCAAACGTATCATTAAGGCGTTTGAAGAGTTTGAAGAAAAAGATAAAAAAAGGCCGGCAAACCGCACATACACCCGAAAACAATGATGTAATCTATCGGTCTGAATACCAAAATCACGAACTGTCAAATCATTGGCAGTTCGTGATTTTTCATTAACTAAATGCTGTATAAATGCAGCATCTTCTACCCTATCAATTCTTTCAGCTTTGCTTCAGCGGCAGTAGCATCCGCTTTCCCCTTGCTGTTTTTCATAACAAATCCAACTAACGCTTTGATTGCTTTTTCTTTTCCGCCCTTATAATCGTTTACCGCATTGGGATTGGAAGAAATTGCCTCCCGACACAACGCATCCAATGCGCTGTCGTCCAAACCACCCATGTCGCTTTCGCTGACAAAAGCCGTAACAGATTCCCCGCTATCCAACATTTTTTCCAACGCAGATTTCGCGAGATTATTTTTAATTTTGCCGTCATCCAACAGTTGAACCAGTTCTTTCAATTGTTCCGGAGAGGTCTTAACATCGAATGCCTCTTTATCTGCCTCTGTTTCCAGCCGTCTGAAAATCTGACCGACAATAAAATTGGAGACCGTTTTCGGTGTTTTTACTCCCCGCGAAGCACGATCAAAATATTCGGAAATAGCACGATATTTGGTCAACATCTGTGCATCCGCTTCCGGAATACCAAAGTCATTGATATATCGCTCCAACTTCACCGACGGAAGCTCAGGCAAGCTTTTTCTGATTTCTTCAATCTCTTGGTCGGTCACCTGAATGGTCACCAAATCCGGATCTCGAAAATATCGATAATCATGAGCATCCTCTTTCCCTCGCATCGGAGAGGTTGTATTCGTTGCATCATCATAACGAAGGGTTTCCTGTACAACTTTTCCTCCGCTCTCAATGAGATCAATCTGACGCTCTGCCTCATACTCCATAGCTCTGGTAATAAAGGTAATGGAGTTCATATTTTTAATCTCCGTGCGGGTTCCGAAGGCTTCAGAGCCTTCCGGGCGCACCGAAATATTGACATCACACCGCATAGAACCTTCCTGCATTTTACAATCCGATACACCGATATACCGCATGACCTGCTGTAATTTTTCAACATATTCCCGTGCTTCTTCCACCGAACGAATATCCGGCTCGGATACGATCTCAATCAACGGAACGCCGCCGCGGTTATAATCCACATAGGTATCTCCATGCTGATGAATGAGCTTTCCGGCATCTTCCTCAATATGAATGCGGTTGAGTCTGATTCTTCTGCCGTTGCTGAGCTGAACATAGCCGTTTTGACAGAGCGGACGGTCATATTGCGAAATCTGATATGCCTTTGACAAATCCGGATAGCAATAGTTTTTTCGATCCATTTTGGATACATTTGCAATTTCACAGTTGGTTGCAAGCCCCGCCATGATCGCATAGCGTACAACCTCATGATTCAGTTTCGGCAAAGTTCCCGGCAATCCGATACAAATCGGACAGCAATGAGAGTTCGGTGCTCCGCCGAACTCAGTGGAACAGCCGCAAAAAATTTTCGTTTTTGTACCCAGCTCAATATGCGTTTCAAAGCCGGCTACCATTTCATATTTCATCGGTATGACCATTCCTTTCGTAACCCGGTGATTCATTCTTTCATCATAAAGCAGCGTTTTCTTTCTGCTTACAGCTTAACGCCCCAATCGGTTTCTTTAAAACAACCGGGCTGCGCCATCTGATACTGATAGGCAATATTAAGAATTTTGGATTCATCAAAGCGATTTCCTATCAGCTGCATCCCTATCGGCATCCCGTTGCTATTAAAACCACACGGAACAGATACAGCAGGCAATCCCGCAATATTAATCGGTACTGTACAAATATCGGTTTGATAGGTTTCGATCGGATCAGAGATGGCGTGTCCCATTTCAAAAGCGGTCATCGGCACCGTCGGCGCCAATATTGCATCGCACGCTGTAAAAGCATTGTCAAATGCTTTTACAATGGTACCGCGCAGATTCTGGGCTTTTTTATAATACGCATCATAATATCCGGAAGAAAGCACATAGGTTCCCAACAAAATGCGACGTTTTACCTCAGCGCCAAAGCCTTCGCTTCTGGTCTTACAGATCATTTCATGGATACTTTCATAATGCTCAGTCTTATATCCATACCGGATGCCATCATATCGTCCTAGATTCGAGGACGCTTCCGCGCAAGCAATAATGTAATAAACAGGAAGCGCAAACTTTAACGCAGGAAGATCAAAATAAACGATCTGCGCGCCCATATCTTCGTATACCTTTGCCGCATCCAACACCGCCTGTCTGACATCTTCACGAACACCCTCTAAATACTCTCTGGCAATTCCTATTTTCATTCCCTTGATGCTGTTATTCAATGTCTCAAAAGCAGACTGTTTTTTTCCTTGAGAAGTGCTGTCCTTTTGGTCATACTGCGCAATCGCATCATACACCAGCGCGGCATCCTCTACCGAAGCAGTAATCGGACCGATTTGATCCAAGCTGCTTGCATAAGCGATTAAGCCATAGCGGGACACCGTGCCGTATGTTGGTTTTAAGCCAACAATACCGCAAAAACTTGCAGGCTGACGAATAGATCCGCCGGTATCCGAACCCAATCCATATGCCGCAATGTTACCGCATACCGCAGACGCAACGCCGCCGGAGCTGCCGCCTGCGCAGTGGTTTACATTATGAGGATTGGTTGAGCCGCCGAAACAAGAGGTTTCACAAGAGGAACCCATCGCAAATTCGTCCATATTGGTTTTACCGAGCAAAACCGCATTTTGTTTTTGCAAAATCTCCCATACCGTTGCATCATAAATCGGCTTGTAGCCTTTCAAAATCTTAGAGCAACAAGTAGTTTCAATATCTTTGGTGGAAATATTATCCTTCAAGGTCATTGGAATCCCCTCTAAAGGCTGTAAACTTTCTCCCGACGAGATTTTTTTGTCTACGATTTGGGCAGTTTCCAATGCTTTATCTGCGGTCACGTTGACATAAGCGTTCAGTGCACCGTTTGCTTTTTCGATCTCCGATAAATATATTTCTGTCAGCTCCCGGCAGGATATTTGCCTGTCCTCCAGCAACTGATGCAGCTTACTGATTTTTCCCATTGTTTAGCCTCTTTTCCTAACCAAAAAATGCTCCTCTGCCTGCTCCGGTGCATTTTTTAATATTTCCTCACTGGGATAAGAAGTTGTTACCACATCTTCCCGAAAAGCATTAGAGAGGTTATTGATATTATCAAACTCCTCTTCCTGCTCGGAAGCGTTATTAATCGTATCTGCAAAATCAATAATACTCTGCATATCAACGGTCAGAGCCTCCAGCTCTTCTTCCGGGACATGAAGTTTGGAAAGCAACGCTATATTCTCAACATCTTGTTTTGTTACCATATAAAAAAGGGGCGCTGTAAACACCCGCAACTCACGCTGCGAAGTCAAAACAGCAATACCCCCAATCCCACCTTTCTGATTATAGTAGGCAAAAATCAATTTTTCAGCCTATCGTAATTTAATATGGACCTCACGCAACTGCTGTTCGGTCACCTCTCCCGGTGCGCCCATTAACAAATCCTGGGCATTGGAATTCATCGGGAAAGCAATTACTTCGCGAATATTCTCCTCCTCAGTCAACAACATCAGCATCCGATCGACACCCGGAGCCATACCGGCATGCGGCGGAGCACCGTATTGAAACGCATTATAAAATGCCGGAAATTTCTCCTGCAGCTGTTCTTTGGGATATCCTGCAATTTCAAACGCCTTAACCATAATATCAAGGTCATGGTTACGCACTGCGCCGGAAGACAGTTCCACTCCGTTGCAAACAATATCATACTGGTACGCCAGTATTTCGGTTGGTTCTTTATGCAGCAGGCTGTCCAGCCCTCCCTGCGGCATAGAAAACGGGTTATGCGTAAAAACAGTCGCACCGGTATCTTCGTCATGTTCATACATCGGGAAATCAACGATAAAGCACATTTCAAAACGGCTTTTATCAATTAATTCCAGTCTGTCAGCCACCTCGGTCCGAATCTGTCCCGCAAGTTTCGGTGCAATCTCTTTATTATCAGCGATGAAGTAGATCACATCTCCTGCCTTGGCATCGTTGCGGCGAATCAGTTCTTCCCGGTCGCCTTCTTTTAGGAACTTATCAATCGGTCCTTCAAAGGTCAAATCTTCATTAACTTTTACGTATCCTAATCCCTTCATGCCAATGGATAAGGCATACTCTTCCATCCGTTTGAACCATGTTTTTGATTGTCCGGCAGCATTCGGTACGTTGATCGTACGTACTGTTTTTCTCCGGAAAGGAGCAAATTCAGTTTCTTCAAACAAATCGCTTGCCTCTTTAATCAACAGCGGGTTGCGCAAATCAGGCTTATCGGTGCCGTAAGTCAGCATACTTTCGGCAAACGTAATTCGCCGAAACGGAGGCTTGGAAACTTCTTTATTACTGAATTTGCTGAAAGTCTCATATAATACTTCTTCTGCCACAGCAAAAACATCTTCCTGTGTTGCAAAAGCCATTTCAAAGTCAAGCTGATAAAATTCACCCGGAGAGCGATCTGCTCTGGCATCCTCATCACGGAAACAGGGTGCAATTTGGAAATAACGATCAAATCCGGAAACCATCAACAGTTGCTTGAAAATCTGAGGAGCCTGAGGTAAAGCATAGAATTTACCCTTATGTTTACGGCTGGGAATCAAATAATCCCGCGCTCCCTCCGGTGAAGAGGAGGAAAGAATCGGCGTCTGAATTTCCATAAACCCAAGCTCTGACATTTTATTTCTCAAAAAGGAGATGACATTGGAACGCAGCACAATATTCTGGTGAACTTTCGGATTACGCAGATCAAGAAAGCGATATTTCAACCGCACATCTTCAGAAGTATGGACAGAAGTGGCAATCTCAAAAGGTAAATTATTTTTACATTTTCCGAGAATCTGCAAAGTATCCGCAGTAATTTCTACCAATCCGGTAGCAATTTTCGGATTAATCGTATCCTCATCCCGCTTTACCACGTTTCCGCTGATAGTGACAGTACACTCCCGACATACATTTTTCAGCATTGTGTCATCATGCACAACCACCTGTACTACACCGTAATGATCACGAATATCCAAAAACATAACACCGCCGTGATCACGAATATTTTCTACCCAGCCGGCTACCCTCACATTCTGACCGATATGACTTTCACGGAGCGCCCCGCAGTTTAGTGTACGGTATTGATTGGCAATAAACATATAATACTGTCCTTTCCGAATGAGAATCCAATGAAATTGCTGACATAAAACCAATATTTCACAATCATTATAATAACTGAATCATAATGATATATTATAACATATTGACAAACCCGTTTCAATATCATTATTTACGAAATTTTAATAATAAATAACAAAGAAACTTGTTTTTTTGCTGCTATCCTCTTTTTCGACCTAAAACAATCCAAAACAACGGAATAAACGCTGTGTATTTTTCATTTTTTGATTTATTCACAAATTTAAATTTTTTTAAAAAAAGACTTGCTTTTTTTTTTTAGTTATAGTATAATAAATAAGCGTTGTAGAAATCACATGCCGGTGTGATGGAATTGGCAGACGTAGTGGACTCAAAATCCACCGCTGGCGACAGCGTGCCGGTTCGAGTCCGGCCACCGGCACCACAAAAAGTCCAAGTCTTATGACTTGGACTTTTTTATTTTTTCTTGTAAAAAGGCTTTGACACACTTAAGTGCGTCAAAGCCTTTTCCGCTTTTAATGAATCATCTGCGTCAGCGGCATGATACAAACTCCGGTCAGAGTTGAAATCAAAGCCATACGGTCATGGCCATACTGACGCGATGACGGAATCAATTCCTCAATGGCAATATAAATCATAATACCGGCTACTACCGAAAACACTATTCCCAACAACATAGCATTCATAAACGGTCGTAGGACCAAAAAAGCAAGCAGGGCGCCGATTGGCTCTGCAACACCTGATAAAAAGGTATACTTAAAAGCCTTACGCTTACTATTGGTCGAAAAATATATCGGCATAGCAACCGCTATCCCTTCCGGAATATTATGAAAAGCAATTGCAACCGCAATAGAAATCCCTAACGTCAAATTCTCATACCCTGCCATGAAGGTAGCTATTCCTTCCGGAAAGTTGTGCAATCCTAACGCCAGCATGGAAACAAAACCGACATGAAACAAATTTTTATGCGGTGATTCCCCTGTCTGCCGGTCATATGCCTGATGAGGAACAAAACGGTCCAGCATTCCTGCCAGTAGCATACCGAAAAGCATTCCTACAACGGTGAGCAAGATTCCCCCTTGTTGACCGTTGTTTTGCGAAATGCTGTCTACGGCATTAGGATATAAATCAGTAAGAGAAACACTTATCATGATTCCAGCCGCAAAACCTAAAGATATTGATACCAACTTCTCGCTTTTTTTAATAACCATTACCACCAGTGCGCCTAGCAAAGTAGACATTCCGGCACAAAGAGATAAGATCAGTGCTCTGATTGCAGCTGTTTCCATGTTTTGACTTACTCCTTCTGAAACCATTTTCTGATTTTGTCCGATTATACCCGATGGAGCAAATCAGTGTAATTCGGCATTGGCCACGCATCGGAAGAAACAACTTCTTCTGTTTTGTCAACCGATATCCGTAACTTTTTCATAGCAGTATATACAACATCGCGGTAATACACGGCATCCTCTTTTACGTTTTCAATATGATGTGCTTGATTCAGCGCATTTTCCAAATGTCCTAATGAAACATCGATTTCATCCATATCTGCGGTCAGCTTTACAAGCAACTTTTTCACGGCGCTGCTGGCAACTCCGGATTTTTCCAATTCGTTATTCGCAGCAGCAATTTTTCCGGCAAACTCCATGCAAGCAGGCAAGATTTGTCGCTTTGCCATTTCAATCATAGCATTTGCTTCAATATTTAATATTTTAGCGTAATTTTCCAACATAATTTCGTATCGTGACAAAGCCTCGGTACGAGACATCACATTAAATTTTTCAAAAACAGCAAGATTCTTTTCTTCAGTCATTGAGCAAATAGCATCCACCGTATTGCTGAGGTTGGGCAAACCGCGCCGCTTTGCTTCTGCAACCCATTCCTCTGTATAATTATTCCCATTAAAAATAATTTTTCCATGTTCCTTCATAGTGTCGGAAATAATAGCTTTGATTTCGTGGTCAAAATCATAGGCAGCCTCTAAACGATCAGCAAACAACGCAAGACTTTCGGCAACAATCGTGTTTAAAATATAATTCGCAGGAGCAATCGAGGCTGACGAACCAACCATACGAAATTCAAACTTATTACCGGTAAATGCAAACGGAGAAGTACGGTTTCTGTCACTGTCGTCCTTTGGAAGCTGAGGCAGTGTAGCCACACCGGTTTCCAAAATTCCGGAAGCATTTTCCGCAGGTGCGTCGCCGTGCGCAATTCGATTTAACACATCGGTCAGTTGATCCCCTAAAAAGATAGAGATAATCGCAGGAGGGGCTTCATTTGCACCCAAACGATGATCATTTCCGGGACTTGCAGCAGCTGTACGAAGCAAATCGGCATATTTATCAACGCCGGAAATAACCGCACAGAGAAAAATCAAGAACTGGATATTCTCGTATGGAGTCTTTCCGGGATCCAACAAATTTAACCCGTCATCTGTTGACAGAGACCAGTTATTATGTTTTCCGGAGCCGTTCACTCCTTCAAAAGGCTTTTCATGTAAAAGACACGCCAATCCGTTTTTCTTCGCCACAATACGCATCATTTCCATGGTAAGCTGATTAGCGTCGCAGCCGATATTTGCAGAAGTAAACACAGGTGCCAACTCATGCTGTGCCGGAGCCACTTCATTATGTTTGGTTTTAGAGGTAACCCCTAATTTCCATAATTCCTCGTCCAACTGACGCATAAATTGCGCAACCCGTAGACGTATACGCCCGCAATAGTGATCATCCATCTCCTGCCCTTTCGGAGGTCTTGCTCCGAATAAAGTGCGGCCGCAAATTTTTAGATCCAATCTTTTTTCATATTTTTCCCGGTCAATCAAAAAGTATTCCTGCTCTGCACCAACTGTCGCAATCACACGCTTTGAAGTATAATTTCCGAATAACTTCAAAATACGCAGAGATTGCTCCGATATAACCTGCATGGAACGAAGCAGCGGCGTTTTGGTATCCAAAGCCTCTCCGGTGTAAGCACAGAAAGCAGTGGGAATATACAAGGTACCGTCTCGCACAAAAGCAGGAGAAGTACAGTCCCAGGTTGTGTATCCGCGCGCTTCGAAAGTATTGCGCAATCCCCCGCTTGGGAAAGAAGAAGCATCGGGTTCCCCTTTTACCAATTCTTTTCCCGAAAACTCCAGAATCACTCTACCGTCCCGCTGAGGAGTCAAAAAGCTGTCATGCTTCCCGGCGGTAATGTTTGTCATTGGCTGAAACCAATGGGTATAGTGAGTAGCTCCCTGCTCTACTGCCCAGTCTTTCATTGCGCTCGCAACTACATCAGCAATAGACGAATCCAGCGGCAATCCTTCGTCAATAGAACGCTTCAGGCATTTATAAGTGTCCTTCGGAAGTTTGTCACGCATTACCGCATCATTAAACACACGGCAAGCAAAAATTTCAGCAAAATTTGTACTCATCATCTCAACCCGATTTATCCGGCTATCCGAATAAATTCCTTTCTCTCTATAATAATTGTAGGGTAACCCTTATAAATACTTACCAAATGATTCAATGAATGCCAATAAACAAATTAATTTTTGCTTTGTTCAGCAAGTATTAAATTATAGCAAATGAATACCGTGCTTATCACATTCGGTAATCATCTCATCTGACCATACAGAAGCCTGCACCTCTCCGATATGCGCCTTTTGCAGCAGCAGCATACAAATACGGGACTGCCCGATACCGCCGCCCATTGTCAAAGGGAGTTCATTATTTAGCAAAGCCTTATGAAACGGCAGATTTTTACGACTTTCACAACCGGCTGTTTTTAGCTGCTTGGCAAGTGCTTGATCATCTACCCGAATTCCCATGGATGATATTTCTGTCGCACGCTCTAAAACGGGATACCAAACCAACAAATCACCATTCAAGCTCCAGTCATCATAATCCGGAGCTCTTTTATCATGCGGTTGACCGCTTTTTAATGCACCGCCGATCTGTGTCAAGAAAACGATGCCGTGTTCCCTGCATATTGCGTCTTCCCGCTCTTTCGGCGTCTTATCGGGGAAAAGATTCTCCAATTCCTGCGAAGTAATAAAAGTCACTTCTGAGCACAAAAACGGCTTTAACTGCGGATATGTATTACATAACACATCCTCTGTTTGTTTCAAACAAGCAACAATTTTCCGCACCGCATCGGTCAGCGTTTCCGGCGTTCGGTTTTGAACCGTGATTATTTTTTCCCAATCCCATTGATCTACATATACAGAATGCAGATTGTCCAGTTCCTCATCCCTGCGTATTGCATTCATATCAGTATATAAGCCGGTTCCGGCAGTAAATCCATATCGTTTTAACGCAAGACGTTTCCATTTGGCAAGAGAATGCACGATTTGAACCTCTGCCTGTAAATCCATAATATCAAACTGAACCGGTCTTTCCACCCCGTTTAAATCATCATTCAAGCCGGTTTCCGGGCGCACAAACAGCGGAGCAGAGACTCTGGTAAGCTGTAGCTGTTGCGCAAGTGTCCGCTCAAAATGATCCTTCGTCAGTTTAATTGCCTGTTCTGTCTGCATAATATCTAAACTCGAGTGATAATCTTTCGGAAGCAATAGTTTATTCTGAAACATAAATCGGCGTTATCCTCCCATCGAAACAATTCAAAATCCAATACTTCATATTTTATCATGGAAAGGTTTGCTTTGCAAGTATAACAATTCCAAATCGGATAAAAAGTATCTGTCTCAGACAACGACGGTAAAAATTAAAAAATAGCGAATAAAACACTTGCTTTTTTATTCATGTCATGATATAATATTTTATGCTTTTATATGCGTCTGTAGCTCAGTTGGATAGAGCAATGGCCTCCGACGCCATGTGCCGCTGGTTCGAATCCAGTCAGGCGTACCACGAAAGAACGAACTTTTGTCTACCAGACATTAGTTCGTTCTTTTTTGTTCTATTGAATAAGTCCAAGCACTTTTCCCTCAATAGTCGGAGTTGCACCGGCAGCCGAAGGCATTTTGGGCGCCTTTGAAAAATTTGTAATTATTTGGTATAATCAATTTGACAAATTTTATTTTATGGAGGAAAATTCACATGGAGATATTTTGTCTAAATGGTTATCAGAATGAGAAAATACAATTAGAATTAGTTGAGGTGTTGGGTTTTCCGTACTTTTGATCGTTTTTGCCTCTGTTTATACACCGTTTGGTCGCTCTTTGGCACAAAAAACCTACAAGTAGGGATTTAAACTTACTTGTAGTTTTTTTGCTTGATTTTATAAAATTGGCCTGCAATAATAAAATAAAAATTATTTATATTAGGTGGTGTAAGATATGCAAAAAACAATAATAGGAATACTATTAAGCTGTTCTATTTTATTAAGTGGGTGCACTCGTACTTACAAAGTTGATTATCCCCAAAAATACGCCAAGCTATTAACAGAACAGCTTGGTGATTGGAAAGTAGTAGACTCATTTGAACGCCATTTTAGTGGTAAGTTTTCCTTGCCATATAATGCAACGTTTTGGGAGATAGAGTATACAGATTACAAAGGAAATGCACGTGAGTTAACTATACGTAATGACATAAATATATATGTGTGTTTATTAGATTATACAATGGATATGTTGGAAAAGGAATATTTGGATAGAATATCTGCATTGGATGATGAACATATATCTTCTGGCTTAATAGATTATTATATTGGTGGAGAAGAGATCGCTATTTATGGCAAAGATGGCGTGAAAAATAGCAAAAAAGTGTTGGATCATATTATAATAAAAGAATGTAGCTTTGACACTTTAACAAATTATAATGATATAACCGTTCAATTCACCTTATCATATTATGATGAGTATGTAAACGAAACTGAGAGAATAATTGATATTTGGAATAAACTTACTGAAACATTGGAAAAATCTAAAGTGTCTTTATGCCTTATTTGGGATGTGCCCGATTCAGATGAATATCATCCAGGTTATTATGAAAGGTATACAGGTTATTTATATTATGATAATAAAATTAATATAAATTGGGATCATCGGAGTAATGTGATTAATTAACGCATCAAATAAGCAAACTGTAATTGACAAAAGAGCACGATCTGTCCTAAAGGCTTACATCTATTTCATTCGTCAGAGACAGCGTGACTCGGGATTCAATTTTGGTTGAGATTCAGCGTTATTCTTTGTTGATACCGCAAAAATGCAGTATATCTTTTTGGTCTAGTCTTTACAGGCAAAAGCCTCGACACGTAATCTGTGTCTGAGGCTTTTGTTATGTCTATATTTCAGCAATTCTTTATACAACAAAGCGGTAACTGATCAAGAATAAGTTACCGCTTTGTATTTCTCATTTATTCTTCCGGTTCCGCAACTGTTTCAATTGCTTCTTTTGCATCTTTGGTTGCAGTCAAATGAATATTGCGGTTTACCTTAGCATCATAAGTCTGCCCTTTTACGACTTCCTTTAAATCAACGCCGGTCATTTCTTTTACCGATTCAAAAAGTCCGGTCATCACAGAAGTAACGTTCCCGGCTATACTGGACACACCGGATTTTCCTTCTCCGTTGCCGCCTTCCAATACGACTACCTTTTCAATCTGAGACAGCGGCTGCGCAACTTTTTCTGCTATCGCCGGCAGCACCTCAATCATCATGTTTGCCATAGCCGCATTATTATACTTCGCATATGCTTCCGCTTTTTTCTCCATCGCTTCTGCTTCTGCCAAACCTTTCAGACGAATGGCCTCTGCTTCTGCCATACCGGTTTGCTTAATGACTTCAGCTGACGCAATACCTTCTTTTCTTTTCGCTTCAGCATTCGCTTCTGCATCCGCAATCTTTCGATATTTTTCCGCTTCCGCATCAGCAATTTCTTTTTCTTTATCAGCCAGAGCCGGCTCGACTACTGTTTCCCGCAATTCTGCTTTCTTGCGTTCTGCCTTTCTCTGGGCAAGTTCAATGTTTTTCAACTCTTTTGCAATCTCAATCTGTACCTTTTCAGCCTCAACTTCTTTTAAACGCTGTTGTCTGAGTACTTCAGCATCCATTTCTGCAGAAGTAACATCTTTTAAAGTAATATTCTGCTGAATGGAATAGGAAGCATCTGCAATAGCCTTAGATTGATCTTGTTCCCGACGATATTCCGCCTCTTGCACTGCCTTGTTTTTCTGAGCAGCCGCAATCTCTGTTTCTGCTTTTAACCGAGCCGCCTCTCCCTCGCGCATCGCAATAGAAGTCTGAATCTTTGCTTCCTTTTGCGCATTAGCGGTAGCAATTTCAGCATCTTTCTTTACCTCGGCAATTTTCGCGGCACCGAGTGCTTTCAAATAGCCGTTATCATCCTCGATATCACGAATCGTAAAGTTCTTTATTTCCAAACCCATTTCCAACAGGTCGCTGGCAATAACCTCCTGCACATCCCGCGCCACCATCTCTCTGTCTTTGTAGAGATCCTCTACCGTTTGACGAGATACAATTTCACGAAGTTTACCTTCCAGCATATTAGTAGCAGTTTCTTTAATGGTCAAAACCGTTCTTTGCTCCCCGCCGACATTAAACTGCTCTATGGCAGCAAAGATACAGCTGTCTTCATTCTTAACCTTAATATTAGCAATACCCTCGGTGCGAATCGGAACACCCTGAGAAGTCATTGCGCCGTCTACCCGGACGGTCAACTGCATATTTTCCAGAGAAATATAATCAATACGTTCAAACACGGGAATAACCAAACCGCCGCCGCCGGTAATAATTCTTTTACGCAAACCGGTGACCACTGCTGCTCTGTCCTGCGGTACTTTTTTCCACATGGATAAAATCAGCGCTATAATAAAAACAATCCCGATAATAACCAAAATCACAATGCCCGCAATCGTTTCTGTCAAAAATTCCATCATACTCATATCTCATCCTCCGTCTTTAATTTAGTAACAATCAATATATTACCGTCAAAGCGTTCTGCCCTAACGGATATACCCTGCTGCAGCGATTCCAAACCATCGGTTTTTGCCGGATAAGTAATTCTTCCGGTTTTGGTCGTAAAACTGACCGATCCCGTTGTTCCCGGCAAAATGGTAATCAGTACCTTACCTATTCTTCCGATGAATTCCTCTCGCTTATTGGGCTCCATTCGTATTTGTTTCAGCCGATTAATCAACAGATTTTGAACTAATATGGAACACACATATCCAATTAATACTGCCATACTTAAAACAAGCCATGGATTAATCTCCAGAAACAACAAAAGTTTTCCTGCGCTGCCAAACAGCAATAAAAAGACACAAATGCTGGCACCGGAGGCTGGCAGCAATGAAATACTGACATCGCCGATATTAATGTCGAAATCCCAATCAAGTCCGTCAAACAGGTTTACAATATTATCAATTAATCCTAAAATGACCGATATAATCGGTATAATAACACCCGACAACAAACAAATCGTAAAAATTACATCCATCAAAGTCATCCCGCCTTTCCGAATGTATATGCAGATTAAACCGTCTGCATTCAAAGATCTGTACCGCAGATTTTCACAATCATCCGTAAAATTATGATAATCTAAAAGCTTCGGCACTTTGTGCCGTCTTAACCGCATTCCATGCGGCACGCGGAGACAACAGCCTCTGCTATACTTTTTATTATACCAAAAAAACAATCCGGTATCAATATCGTTTTTGAACTAAAAAAGCTTATTTTTAAGAAAAATCCGCAGTTTATCCATACCCCACAGTCCAAATGTCAACAACACTGCCAGTTCCGTTTTCAGAGTGACCCCTGCTATGGAAATGACTGATAAACGGCTTCGATCCCTGCCGTAATCATTCAAATGACTCACAACCGTGTGCGCCGAATAATCCACAGAAGAATAACCGATTAGTTGTGTAGCAGCGCCGCAAATGGCTGTTGAAAAAAACACCGCTATGATCATTCCTGCAAGAACAATGCCTATTTTCTTGATGCCGACCAAAGAATTGAGATGCGATGCTGCAAAAAACAGTAAGCAAACGCCTAACGCTACCCAAAAAGCCAGTATTCCGAACAGCAACGTCAGTATTTTCAGACTGTTTTCTTCCAGTCCTAACGGCTGTTCGATAATGCCCAGCCATATCAACAATCCATTGAGTCCTCCGTAACCATCCCCATTTACAGTAATGACACGGTAAACAATAAATGAACCGACCGCTGATATCATAACGAGCCCAAAAATAATATATATGACAATCCGGGGAAGCTTATGCAATACGATCGACAATATATATCCAATCAACACCGCGGACAAAATCGGAAACAAGTTCAAAATCATGGTGTTACTCAATGCTTTCCAGAAAACAGAATCATTAAAATACAAACGGATATAATTTTGCAGTCCGACAAAAGAAGGAGCCGAGCCCAACCCAACAGTGTTTCCCCAAAAATGCAGCAACAATCCGCCCATGATACCGATAATCAAGATACTAAAAAACACCGCCGCAAAGAAAAGTAATTCTTTTTTCGTTTCATTCTTCATCTGAACTTTCCTTTCTTTCTGCCATAACCGATGCTGTATCAAGTCAGAAGCAAAAATCCCGAACCTTAGGCTCTCGTTTTTATTCTACCATAGAAAATGCTTTCTCTCAATGGCTATTTTTTATCCACACTGCAATATTATTATCCGGCATTCAATGACATTCAGAAAACACGCCATTCTTCGTCCGCTGCCGAAGCCATAAATCTGATACGGCGGCAATCAATCTTGCATTGCCTTTTGCGCGTACTCTTTTAAAAGCGAGACATAAATTTTATAATTATCCAATGTAACATCAGGAGGCGTCTGATGATCCACCGAAGGAATATAGCGTCCCGACTTCATTGCCGGAAGCAGCCGTTCAAATTCTGCACGCATGCTTTCCTCACCCAGATGCATGATTGTTTTATCATATCCGCCGATCATAAGCCACTCCGGGTAATTCCGGCGAATACGGTTAACATCCACACCTGCCTGTCGCTCCAGCGGCAAAACGCCTTCAATTCCAGCCTCCTGAAACCAGGGAATCAGAGGTTCTACATCTCCGTCCGTATCAATGAACACTTTTGTCCCTTTAGATTTAATAAAGGGAATGATTTCCCGATAGTATGGCTTTATAAATTCGTCATAACAATCTTTGGAGAGCATCGGTCCGTGATTATAGGACATATCCTCCGCAAAGGTCATAAAATCCGGAGTGACTACTTTGTACATTTCCTCCAGAAACATCAGCATATAATCCGTTTGATCCTGATTGATACGATGCATCAATTCCGGATAATCATAAAAAGCATATAGGTGATTTTCAATGCCAAACAAGGTTCGCGGAAACCAAAAGAATCCTTCTATGGTGTACCACAGCGCAAAATGTCCCGCTTCATGCTGTGATTTTATACTTTTAAAATATTGCATGCATTGGTGCATATATTCTTCTGAAAACATCATTTTTTTCAGATGTTCGTAATCATGCTCATCTTGCATGATCTCATGCCCGTGCTCCTTCGGCTCGGGAAAACCGGGCATTCTGTGATTTATCCACGCCTGAACCAAAGTATCCAGCCCGTAATAATCATAAAGCTTATCTGCGGTCCATTTTTCATCCAGCCCCTGTTTCTGCCATTCCGAAAATGTTTCATTCCACCAGGATGCCCACTCTACCACCGGCAAACGATCTGCCGGTTTGCCGTTTAAAACTGCCGTAAAACGTTCTCTGTTAGTCATGTTATCATTATCCTTTCTTTACCCTATTAAAAACTTGTTCTGCCTTGACTTTAGCATACTGCGTTGATATAATAAAATCAAAGGGTAAATTTGCTAATTTTACGGGGTGATTTTATCAATAATTCTTTTTTTGAAACTTATTCTATTTCAGAACAATCCAAAATAGAAATTGATGAACTAGCTGTGAAAGTTCCGGTTGTGCGGCACGCACATAATTATCTTGAATTGGCATACATTAAGCAAGGATGGGCAAAACACACCAGAAACAATGACACGCAAAAACTGATCGCCGGAGATTACATGATTTTAGACTACGGGGAAATACACAGCTATGATATCATAAGCGATGACTTGGTGGTGGTCAACTGTCTGTTTAAACCTGAAGTTATCGACAGTACAATGACGAACTGCCGCAGTTTTCCGGAAATGCTAAACAATTATATGATTAATATAGGATATCTTTCGGGCGCTCAGACAAAAAACAATATTTTTCAAGACAATCAAAGCGAGATTTTATCGCTTTTAATGAAAATGAAAAAAGAATATGAAACCAAAAAAACCGGCTATCTTCAGGTGATTCGCGCCGCACTGATTGAAATTATCATCAAGACCATGCGGCAGGCAGAAAACAATGCATTGGCCGGCATTGCAAACTACGGCAAAGATATTTTAGAAATCATTTTCTTAGTAAGTCAAAATCCAAATGCTGACATTTCCCTGTCTGAGATTGCCCGCCGGCAAAATGTCTGTGTCAGTAATCTTAGCAGAAAATTCAAAGCAACTACCGGCAATCATTTTTCGGAATTTTTGCAGCAAAAAAGAATAGAGCAGGCTTGCCGTCTGCTTATCAACACAAAAGATAACGTTTCAGAGGTTGCCGAGAAATCAGGATATAATGACGTCAATTTTTTTCATACGGTATTTAAGCGTGTTACAGGAAAAACGCCGGCGCAATATCGAAAAAATTTTTCGGTGCAGCCCACAAAATAACATCTGCCGGTCAACCTTATATTTCCGTGAATATTAAATATTAAAATTTTCCAATCACACCCTTTTAGAAAAAATTCGTTTTTTTCGGGAAAACTATCATCAGCGTAACAGATTGAAATTACTTTCTGTTTCGCTGATATAAAATGACTGTTGTCCATTTTATTAATTAAAATATTATTGTTTGAAAGGGTGTGACAAGATGAGCCAGAGAAAATACGGGCGTAAAAAAACTTACCGCAGTTACAACAGCAAAGGGGAAATAAGCAAACAACAAACGATTTCTCAAAAAATCGATGACATTGTCTCTCTTGCAAGTTATAACTTTGATCCGTTGGGAAGTTACACCGGCAATCCAATTGACGAATTTGATGTTCCTGTTCAAGACGCCGATGATCTGTAAATAAAAAACAGTTATTTGCTGTCGACAGACTGAAAGCCGAGACGTGATATCACGTCTCGGCTTTTTATAGGGAGTGCATCAGATATATGTAAATAAAATAAAATTTTCTCCGAAACATTGATGATTTTGCTATTGATTATCCTTTCAAACAATGATACAATATATAGTATATTGTCGATATTTGGACACAAGATATCGAAATTTTGTATAGAAAGGATTGTATTCAATGAAAATCACTGAAAATGCTAAAATCGTTTTGGAACGGCGCTATTTGATTAAAAATGAAAAAGGTGAAGTGACCGAAACGGTTGACGGCTTGTTTCGCCGCGTTGCAGGGGCGATTGCAAAAGCAGACAAAAAATTTGATAAACAAGCCGACATCAAGCAAACTACTGAACAGTTTTATGATATGCTGACCAATCTTGAATTTTTACCCAATTCTCCTACTTTAATGAATGCCGGTCGTCCGCTGGGACAATTATCCGCCTGTTTTGTTCTGCCGGTTGAAGACACGATGGAAGGTATTTTCGAAACGATCAAGCAAGCTGCATTAATACATAAATCCGGTGGCGGAACCGGCTTTTCTTTTTCCCGCCTGCGTCCAAAAGGTGCTCCCGTCAATACTACGGGCGGCGTAGCTTCGGGCCCGATCAGCTTTATGAAAGTCTTTAACATGGCGACTGAAGCGGTAAAGCAAGGTGGTACCCGCCGTGGCGCTAATATGGGAATTCTCCGTGTCGATCATCCTGATATTTTAGAATTCATTGACTGCAAATCCGATTTAAAAGAAATCACCAATTTTAATATTTCGGTGGGCATCACAGAAGCTTTTATGGAAGCGGTAAAGAGCGGCTCCGATTACGATTTAGTGGATCCTTCCACTCACAAAGTAACCGGACAGTTAAATGCTACCGAGGTATTTAACAAAATAGTGGAAAACGCATGGAAAACAGGTGAACCGGGTATTATTTTCCTGGATCGTCTGAACCGAGATAATGTTGTACCGGAATACGGTGAAATCGAAAGTACAAATCCCTGCGGAGAACAGCCGTTGTTGCCTTATGAAAGCTGTAATTTGGGTTCCATCAACCTTGTAGCAATGCTGGATGAAACCGAAGACGGCAGCTTCCAAATAAACTATGATAGATTAAGCGCAACGGTAGACAAAGCTGTTCACTTTTTGGATAATGTAATTGAAGTCAATAAATATCCGTTAGACGCTATTGATCATACCACCAAACAAATACGGAAAATCGGTTTGGGTATCATGGGATTTGCAGATATGCTATTATACTTAGGGGTAGCGTACAACTCTGAAGAAGGCGTTGCGCTGGGCGAAAAAATCATGGCATTTATCAACGCCCGCGCCAAGAGGAAAAGCCAGGAACTTGCAAAAACAAGAGGATCTTTCCCGTTATTTAACAGCAGCACGTTAAAGGATGGACAACCAACCCGTAACGGTACTGTTACCACGATTGCGCCAACCGGTACCCTTTCTATTATCGCGGGAGTCAGCTCCGGAATTGAACCTGTATTTGCGTATGTTTTTATCCGCAATGTGATGGATTCCACTAAGATGATTGAAGTCAATCCTGTATTAAAAAATGTCTTAATCAAACGCGGACTTTACAGCGATGAATTAATGGAAAAGATTGCAACCGAAGGAACATTGGCGCATATTAAAGAAATCCCTGAAGATATTCGCCGCGTGTTTGTTTCCTCTCACGATATCAGCCCGGAATATCATATCAAAATGCAGGCTGCTTTCCAAAAGCATACTGACAATGCAGTTTCCAAGACGGTCAACTTTATCTCATCGGCAACGCAAAACGATGTCCGTGAGGTATATCTCCGTGCTTATGAAACCGGATGTAAAGGCGTAACCATCTACCGTGACGGCTCTCGGGACAGCCAAGTGCTAAGTATCAAAAAAGAGGAAAAAGCACCTGCGCTCACCGTACCTTCTCCTGATGCCGTCAGAGAAATCTCTCCCCGTCCTCGTCCTGCTGTAACTATGGGATTAACGGAACGGATGAGAATCGGCTGCGGAAATTTGTATGTCACTGTTAACTACGATGAAAATGGGATTTGCGAAGTATTCACCAGTACAGGAAAAGCTGGCGGATGTCCGTCACAATCCGAAGCTACCGCAAGGCTGGCATCCATTGCGCTTCGTTCCGGCATTTCGGTCGAAGAAATCTTAAACCAGCTGAAAGGGATCCGCTGTCCGTCAACGGTACGTCAATCCGGTATGCAGTGTACTTCCTGTCCGGATGCTATCGCTAAAGTAATCAAAAAAGTTTATGAGTTACAGAAAAACGGCGGTCAAATCCTTGCGGCTCCGGCAGTTACACCCGCAACCGCAAAAGAAACGGTACAAGAAACAGCCTCTAAAGCAATTAAAGACTGCCCGGAATGCGGCAGTGCGTTGGAACATGAAGGTGGCTGCGTAATTTGCCGCAACTGCGGATACAGCAAATGCAGCTAAAAACATAATACAAACGTAAATATCCGTCGGCATTTGCCGGCGGATATTTC
>ERZ773235.933-NODE-933-length-34141-cov-9.573931_pt1 | contig 34141 bp, 28 predicted proteins | sample MGYA00580522_ERZ773235 | MGnify/ENA primary metagenome ERZ773235 (study PRJEB29015, sample SAMEA2737797) | human gut metagenome | biome: human gut; feature: human-associated habitat; material: faeces | place: China | collected 2012 ...
TCGCAAGCGTAGGCAGGGTGTCTCCGTTCTCGGCCACGACAGCCGATACCGACAGTCCGAGCATGACTGCCGCAAGGAGCATTGCTAAGATTTTTTTCATTTGGACCTTCCTTTTGTTCGTGGAATATAGTGAAAACCGTATATTCCGTTTTGTTTGGAGCCGTGACGGTACACTTCTCCTGTATACAGTATCATTTTACAGTATTTCAGATAAAAAATCAATGGGACATTATTCCTTTGCACAAAAAAGGTCATGTTGCACAAAAAATACGCGATGGCTTTGGTACATTTAACAGCTGAAATATTACGGCATCATAAAAAAGGACGCCGGCAGGCGTCCTTTTTTGAAATCGGAATTATTTTTCGAGTTCGTCCATGATACGGTAAGCGATCGATTCGCGTGCGGAATCGAGAACGTCGGGATCCTCGGTGAATTCGAGGATTTCGGTCGTTACTTCTTTCACATATTCGAGAACCGCGTCGCGTCCGATCTCTTCCTCGAGCATCTTCATGTACTGGAAATCCTCGATTCCGTCGCGGACATTTTCAAGCTTGGTCGAACCTACGGGACCCTCTTCCTCCTGACGGAAAAGACCGTTGTAGAACAGAAGGATTCCCGCGCCGCAGTCATATCTCGTTCTCGAGCAGAGATTCCACTCGTTTGCCATCCAGTAGAGGATTCCGTCAACATTGAACAGATACTGCTGCCAAAGGACATCGCGCTGTACAATGCCCTGATAATTGCCGAAGAAGTTTGCATACGGAACCTCGGGTGAGCAGCAGATGTACCACCAGATCTTGTCGCCGCGGTCGCGGAATTTTTCAAGACGGGTATCAAAGTTTCCGCCGTATTTCTTGTAGCGGCGCGTGTCGTTGAAAAATTCGTAATGGTTTCTCTTGTGGCGGTCGCCGTTCATGGTAAACGCGGTGGACTGAGGACACCAGATACCGATATACGGCTCACAGAAATCGACGATGTCGATCTGCGCGGAGGCATCGTAATAAGTCAGACTGCTCAGTATTGCAATTTGGCGGAAGCCTGTTCCGATAAGATTGGTGAGGTGCGCGTTCGTGTCGCGGTAGTGAAGCTCCATTGAAGGGACATCGACTATTTCTTCTCCGTAGTAGAAAAATCCCTTGTCGCTCCACTCTTCCTTTGACTGAAGCTTGTTCCAATATGCAACGATCTCCTCTTCCTCTCTTGAAAACTGATCTCCGTACATTCCGGCACTTCCGGAGATCGCAAACGCGGTCACGCGGGGATTTGACAGGTATTCGTCCGCGTGATCGTCCGTGATGTCATAGGGGAGAAGGGGAGCGCAGATACGGTTGTCGAGCATGAAGTCATAGTAATTTTTGTAAAGTGTCTGATCTGCATACTTGTCAATATAGCTGTCGTTATATACACGTCGGTATAAAGTGTATTTGTCGAGGTTGAAGGAAGTCGCGCACGCGGTCTCATCGGAAAGGGTGATGTCCCATACGCAGGTGTAGACCGTCGCGGTCTTTACGATGTTTCCGGCGCTGTCCTTGAGATTTACGGTCGCCTTGTAAAGTCCCGAGGGGGTCTCGGCGACGGTCTTTACGCGGATAACGAAAGCTTTGGACTGATTTGCCGTGAGCTTAAACGGCTTCTCGAGCTTCGGGAGAGCCTCGCCGTAATAATCGTCGTGAGTTTTGACGTAGCCCGTGTTGACATCGTAGAACATAGCCATATCATAGTAGTATTCGTAGCAAAGTTCGGACTCGAGCGTGTTGCCCGCCGCGTCGGCGAAGGGCGTGACCTCGAGCATCATGTCCTCTTTGTCGGCAACGGTGGATATGTATACCTGAGCGGATTCGCGCTCGTTCTTCGCCATCTTTACGGTGTAGGAGTAATTTCCGGTTGACACGGTGTCGCTTCTTCCGATCCTGTTCATCATTGTTTCGAAGTACATCGTGATGTCGGAATCCTCGTTCTCTGCCTTCTCGGGCGCGCCGATTCCGCCGGGGGAGATCTCCCATCCCGCGATATAGCGGATAAGCGTGACGATATCAACGGTGTCGATCCTGCCGTTCTCGTTGAAGTCAACCGCAGTCGCGCAGATATCCGCGCTGTTTGTGTCTATCGCATAACGGATCGTTAGAATGATATCCGCCATGCCGATCTTTCCGTCGCGGTTCGCGTCGCAGTAGATCAGTGCACGGAGAGCCTCGCTTCCGCCTGCGGTGATCGCGGCATCTGCGGGAACGCTCTGCTTCCCGGAAAGCTCCGTGCCGTCGGGAGCGGTGATCTTTATCGCCGAGCGGTTGTTGAAATTGCGGACAAGCTCTTCTGCCGTCACGTTAGTGCCGATTCCGGTAACATAACCGTCTTCGGTGACCGTGAGCTGCGAGGTATTCGCAAGCGTAGGCAGGGTGTCTCCGTTCTCGGCTGCGACAGCCGATACCGACAGTCCGAGCATGACTGCCGCAAGGAGCATTGCTAAGATTTTTTTCATGACGGAAACCTTTCTTTGTTTTTGTTGACACACATTGCAGGAATGCCGAAAGGGTATATGATAATTTTATAACAATTCGGAGGCGAAATCAATCGGAAACGGCTTTTTTATTCAAAACATCGTTTTGAATAAAAAAGCACTTCGCACGGCGGCGAAGTGCTTATGAAATCGGTCATTTTCAACAAGCGAGTGATCACGGCTTGACGAGTGAGAAGGTTATTTTCGCGGATATCGCGTCTGCGGCTTCGGCGCGCACCTTCAAGCGTTCACCGAGACGGAAGACGCGCACTCCGCGTCCGGTGTTCACCGTCAGGGTAAACGTCCGCTCGTTGTATTCGGTCACGTCTCCGAGAGATATTGCCGGGATCAGTCCCTCGCAGAGCATTTCCGTGCGGCAGAATACGCCGAAGCGCGATACACCGGATACGGCGGCGTCGAACTCCTCGCCGAGGTGCTCCTGCATCCAAAGTGCCATGTAGAGCGCCTCGATTCGCCTTTCCGCCGTCTGCGCACAGATCTCGCGGTCGCTTGAAATCCGAGCTGCATCGGCGGCACGGACGGGGGACGGTCCCGGCATACCGTTCAAATATGCCTTGATCGTCCGGTGTACGAACAGATCGGGGTATCGCCGTATCGGCGAAGTGAAGTGGCAGTAGAGCGGCGCGGCAAGTCCGAAGTGCGGCGACGGCTTCGGCGAATACTTCGCCTTCATCATCGAGCGGAGCATTACCGCCGATACGATTTCCGATATCCCTTTTTCCTCCGCTTCGGAGATGACTTTCGATATCTCGCGGCTTCCGGCGTGCTCGTTCAGGTCGAACTCCTCACCGTCTGCGCGACCGAGCGCGGAGGTGTCAAGCCCGAGATTGTGCGCGAATATCGCAAAAGTGCGCAATTTATCGGGATCGGGGGATTCGTGTATGCGGTAGACGCCGTTCAGATTCCTCTCGGACATGAAGCGCGCGGCGGCGATGTTTGCGCACAGCATGAACTGCTCGATCAGTTTTTCCGCGTCGCCGCGAATGCGCGGTACGACCGAGGAGGGAAGACCGTCCTCACCGAGAAGAATGTATGCTTCCTTTGAGTCAAGCTCAAGCGCACCGCGCTCGGACGAACGCCTGTCAAGCAGACGGTAAAGCTCAAGCATATCGCCGAGCATCGGAAGGACCGATGCATATTTCCCGGCAAACGGAGATTTTTCTCCGGCTTCAAATATGTCGTTGATCTCGGAATACACTCCGCGCACGGCGGAGCGTATGATCGTCTGCGCGAATTCGTATCCGGTGATCTCGGCGTTTTCGTCAAGACGGATGAGCGCGGACAGCGCGTATTTATCCGTGCCCGCATTGAGCGAGCATGCGCCGTTCGAAAGCGAAACGGGGAGCATCGGCACGACCTTGTCGGTGAAGTAGACGCTCGTCCCGCGGCCGAGCGCTTCGATGTCTGTTACGCTGTCCTGCACGACGTAATGCGAAACATCGGCGATGTGAACGCCGAGGAGCCAGCCGCTGCCGCATTTCTCAAGCGAGATCGCGTCATCGAGGTCCTTCGCGTCCGCGCCGTCTATCGTAAAGATGATCTTGTCGCGCAGATCGAGCCGCCCGTCCGGCGTCAGCTTTTCCGCCGAACGCGATTCGGCTTCCGCGATCACATTGTCGGGGAAGGGAATGTTTATCCCGCAGTCGCGCAGGATCGCTTCGTAGTTTGCGCCGAGGCTATGCGCGGGACCGAGATCGGATATGACTTTCCCGCAGAATGTCAGCTCGGGCATATCCGTATCTGAAAAAGCGGAGCGGCTCCGGCGCGGTGACGGTCGGTAGTCTCCGGGGTATTTTGTGATCTCAAGCTCCACCTTGTCGCCTTCGGGAGCGGAAATTGCAAAATCCGTGACGTGCGCGCAGCCGAGCATCAGATCGTCGGCGGACACCCATGAGATTCCGTGCCCCGTGTGAAGCGTTCCGATGACGGTCGTGTGCGCGCGGCTGACGATTCCGGTTACCGCGGCTTCGCTGCCCTTTCCCTCGAACGAACGCTGACGCAGCCGCTTTGCCTCTACGGTGTCACCGTCCATTGCAAACGAGGTGAAATCCGGCGGGACAAAAAAGTCCGTATCCGAGACATCGGTCGTTATGAAGCCGTATCCGCGTCCGCTTGAGCGGAATGTTCCGCGAAAGGCTTCACCGACGAGGGTGAAGTTTCTTTTTGCGGGGCGGCTTTGCGCAGCCGCGGAACGTCCGCGCCGCGATGCGGTGCGGGGGATGCGCTTTGCAATATTCTTCTTACCCGATTTTTTATTTTTCCTTTTCATATTGCGGGCGGCTTTTGCGCCGCTCTCTCCTCTCTTTTTCATGCCTTTATTTTTCGGAAAAAACAAAACGAAGCCACGGCTGAAATTCCGGCGGCTTCGTTTGATATCACATTGTTATTTTCCTCAGTTTGCGGCGGTATCGGTCGCCGCGGAAGTGCTTTCGGCGGGAGCTGCGGTGGTGTCCGCGTTGTCCGCTGCGGCAGTCGTCTGAGCTGCAACATAATCGGAATGGGTTCCGCTTACGTCGGTAATATCCTGCTTGAGATAAACTGTGAGGACAAGAGCAACGAAAATCACGGCGACAACGGCAGTGACAACGGAAAGCTTCTTGTCAAGCGTTTTAGCCTTGCTCTTTCCGAAGAAGGTTTCGGCACCTCCGGCGATTGTTCCGGAAAGACCGTGGGATTTACCGTGCTGGAGAAGTACCGCCACTATAAGAAAAACGGAAACGGCAATAAGTATCCCGCCGAGAACGAAATCAGATGTTGACATTTTAACCTCCGTAATCTATACGATAATAAAAATAAGCGCAGATAGTCACAATGCTTAATTATTGTATCACACATGATCTTAAAATGCAATAGCTAATTTTCATTTTTTCACCGTATTTTCCAAAACGGACGTTTTTCGGTCGTTTGTCTCCCGATTTTTACCCTATGGTTTTGATGTCTCTTATTATTTCTTTCATGCGCAGGCTTGTGTCCGCGGACTTTGCGCGCCGGATGTATTCGCACTTTCTTTCCTCGCTGAGAGATGCGAACGCTTCGCACGCTCCGCTGTCGCCCGCGATCATGAGCGCCATTTCGACCGGCATCTCGACCGTTCCTCCGTTTTCGCTTTTGTATACCGCCATGGCTTTGTTCCTTTCCGATCTATATATAAACTGCGGTGCGCCGCCGCTCTGCGCGGCGCGCGGAGCGGCGGCGCAAAAACTTTCCGCAGTTATTATACCGCGAAGAGCGCATATATAATCATCGTATGCGGTGTCAATTTTTCCAAAAGGTCTATTTACTTTTTTCTCTTCGGGTGATAAAATATAATGTAATAAGCAAAAGCGGTCAAAACGGAAAACAGGATGGAAAAGAAATGAATATATCAAAGGAAATAAGGGACGCTGCGGAAGATGCGGAAAGCGCCCTCGGAGAGGTGTTTGCCGATATCGAAAGGGTATCGCGGATATGCACGGAGCGCATGCTTGACGCTTTTTCCGAATACCGTGTTTCGGAGGCGATGTTCGCCCCCTCGACCGGGTACGGATACGGCGATTTCGGACGCGATACGACAGATCTCATCACCGCGCGCGTGTTCGGCGCGGAGGCGGCGTTCTGCCGCCCGCAGATCATATCGGGAACCCATGCGCTGACGGTGGCGCTGTTTGGGCTGCTTCGTCCGGGAGATGTCCTTATATACGCGACGGGAACGCCGTACGATACGCTTCGCCCCGTGATCGGGATCGAAGGCGAAAACATGGGAAGCCTGCGCGAGTTCGGTGTCACATACGACGAGGTAGACCTTACCCCTGAAGGCTTTGTCAATCTTTCCGCACTTGCGGACAAGCTCGACGAGTACGGCGAGCGCGTTAAGGTCGTTGCATTCCAGCGCTCCAAGGGATACGCTTCGCGCAGAACGCTTTCCGCCGAGGAGATCGGCGAGGCGTGCCGATTCGTAAAGGAGAACAGCCGCGCGGTGCGCACCTTTACCTTTGTCGATAACTGCTACGGCGAATTTACCGAAACCGTTGAGCCGTGCTCGCTCGGCGCGGATATCATTGTCGGCTCGCTTATCAAGAACGCGGGCGGCGGAATGGCGGATATCGGAGGATATATCGCGGGTACGCACGATGCCGTCGAGCTTTGCGGATACCGCCTGAGCTGCCCCGGCGTCGGGCTTGAGGCGGGGGCATCACTCGGACAGACGAGGAACATACTGAAGGGCTTTTTCTACGCGCCCCATACGGTTGCCGAAGCGCTCAAGACCGCGCACCTCGCCGCGTACCTGTTCAGTGAAGCGGGTTTTTCCGTAAATCCCGCGCCGTTCGAGACGAGATACGACATAATTCAGGCGATAACGCTCGGCTCGGGGGATGCGCTTGTCGGCTTCTGTCGGGGCATTCAGTCGGCGTCTCCCGTGGATTCCCATGTTTCGCCGGAGCCGTGGGCAATGCCGGGATATGCCGATCCCGTGGTCATGGCGGCGGGAGCGTTTGTCGGCGGTGCGTCGATCGAGCTTTCGGCGGACGGTCCGATGCGCGAGCCGTATACGGCTTTCATGCAGGGCGGACTTACATACGAGAGTGCGCGGCTCGGAATAATGGCGGCACTCGAAAAGGCACTCGGACGGAGCTGAACGTCCGTTCGGGAAAAAGCGCGCTTCGGCGCACGGGAGAAAGGAAAGAATATGAGAAAGTTTATCTGTACGGCAGCGGCGCTTCTTGCCGCATCAATGATTTTTGCCGGATGCTCCGCAGTCGGAACACCCTCGGAGACGACCGGTGTCACCGATACCCGGGTTATAACCGACGCATCCGCCGAAAGCGAGAAGATAACGGAGAGCACGGAGAGCACGGATAACCGTGAAGAAATTCCGGAGGGACCCGTTGATATCGAGACTTCGGGAACGGCGATCGTTATCGGAATCATCGGACGCGATGACGACGGATGGTTCTTCACTCCGGAGCAGACGGTTAATCTTCGGCTTACATATTACGGAGAAGATAACGCGGAGGTTTTTGACGGCGTAACGAAATTCCGAATGCTCGGCACCGACGGAGACGGCATCCGCAAGGTGGAATATGAGGGAATGACGGTTACCGTTTCCGGTCTGATAACCAATCCGCGCAGCGCGGGAATCCTTTATCTGATTCCGTATAAGGTGGAATTCGGCAGAACCGCAGACGGCAGCTGCGCCGCACCCGATCTTCAGCCGCCGGCATATCTGCCCGAAAACGGCGGATACGATGCGGACGCGCTTCCCGCCGAGATGGCGCCGAATACGGAAAACGGAGTGTATTCCTACAATTTCTTTGCGCTGTCCGAAGAGGCTCTGAACAAATACGGAAATGTTTTCGCCGATATGTATGTTGATTTTGTGAAAGCATATCTCAATTACGAAACCGAAATCGTCTGCCCGACAACGCCTGCTTCGGACGGCTACGGAACGGACATTCACTACGGAGACTTTATTCAGAACGTTGTCTACTATGAATTCCCCGTGTTCGCCGCGGATGCCGAGTTTTCGGACTATGACATTGAAACAAAGACGCTGACATGGAAGTATAAGGTCGGAAAGGCGGAACACGACTCGACCGTCGAAGAATTCAAAACTCTTGCCGAATCATATATGAACAACGTAAAGCCGTCCGACAGCGATGCCGTAAAGGCACAGAAGGTGTACCACAATTTCTCTCCGAAGATGACATATGATTTCGATGTTCTGGAAACGAGAGTGCATTCGGAACCCTATTATGCATTCAAACTGAATCGCGGAATCTGCACTACATTTGCGAAGGCGTATGCGGTGCTTCTCACACAGGTCGGGGTAAAGTGTTCGATAGTCGGCGGAGAGTATACCACAGGTCCCCATGCGTGGGTTGTATTTACCGCCGACGGTGAGAATTACTTCGCCGATCCCACATTCGAGCTCAGCATTAACAACGGCATGAGTTACGTTTATTTCGGTGAAAGCTACGAAAGACGAATCAATGACGGCTTTGACGAGAACTCTGTTTACATAGGAAGATACGATGCTGCGGACGGAAGAAGCTACGGTATATCGGATCACGATATTCGGATTGCGCAGATAGACTGAAATGAAGAACGGGAGAATTTGAAATGAGTGAAGTTGCGGATATATCCCTTGCGGATTCGGGAAGAAAGAAGATAGATTGGGTCGCGTCGTATATGCCCGTACTCGGGAGAATACGGAGCGAGTTCGCAAAAAGCAAGCCTTTTCGCGGACTGAGAATATCGATGTCGATTCACATGGAAGCAAAGACCGCATACCTTGCCGAAACTCTGGCAGCGGGCGGAGCGAAGGTGTTTGCCACCGGATGCAATCCGCTTTCGACGCAGGATGACGTTGCGGCGGCGCTTTCCGAGACCGACGGAGTTGAGGTGTTTGCCCGTCACGGAGTTGATGATGCGGGGTACCGCCGTCATCTTCTCATGGCGCTTGAGAACAAGCCTCACCTTATAATCGACGACGGCGGAGATTTTACGAATCTGCTTTGCGGAGAGCGGCGCGACCTCTGCGAGAACCTGATCGGCGGTGCCGAGGAGACCACCACGGGAATACACCGCCTGCTTGCGCGCGCCGCGGCGGGAAAGCTCTATTTCCCGATGATCGACATAAACGATGCCGATTGCAAGCATCTTTTCGATAACCGCTACGGTACGGGACAGTCCACACTTGACGGCATAATGAATACGACAAATCTCATAATCGCGGGCAAGAATGTCGTTATCGCGGGATACGGCTGGTGCGGACGCGGAGCGGCGATGCGCGCGCGCGGAATGGGCGCGGTCGTCACCGTCACCGAGATCGACCCCGTAAAGGCGATCGAGGCGGTCATGGACGGATTCACCGTTACCACGATGGATGAAGCCGCAAAGTACGGCGATCTTTTCATCACGCTGACAGGTTGCCGCGACGTTATCAGACGTGAGCATTTCGAGGTGATGAAGGACGGAGTGCTTCTTGCAAACAGCGGACACTTTGATGTCGAGATCGATAAGACCGCACTTTCGGATATGAGCGAAGAGATCACGGAGCGCAAGCCCAATATCACGGGATACCGCATGAAGGACGGAAGAATCCTCAATCTCCTTGCCGAGGGAAGGCTCGTCAACCTTGCGGCGGGAAACGGACATCCCGCGGAGATCATGGACATGAGCTTTGCGCTTCAGGCGCTCGGAATGGAGTACCTTGCAAAGAGCGGTAAAAACCTCGCTCCCGGCGTATATCCCGTGTCCGCCGAAACGGATACGCGGGTCGCGCGAATCAAGCTCGAATCTGCGGGAATCGAGATCGACAGCCTCTCACCCGAGCAGAAGGCTTATCTTGAGGGATGGGAATAACTGCGCTCCGGATTTTAGGATTCCGATTGGGAACGGCAGAGGGGCAGTGCGCGGGCGCGAGACACAGAGCCTGCGTGCTATCACGGCTGCACCGATCTTATCCGAATAGGTTTACCGTGCCGCTAACGCTGCCGTTCCGCTCAATGCGCACCGAAATCACCGCCGCGGCTTCGACAGATGCAGCGTTCTTCGTGTCGGCTTCCGGTAACGGTAAAAGCACAAAATAAAAGGCTCCTTCATATGATCTTATCATATGAAGGAGCTGTTTTTGTTGTGAAGATACTGCGACAACTCTGCCTTACCCGCGCGAATCTGCGGCTCACGACCACGGCGAAGATCGGTCTGACGGAAATTTACAGACCGTGCCAACAGCGCGCGTCCGTACTCCTAAAGCTGTCGTTTCGCCTGCCGATCGGGAAAACGAACCGCTGTATTGCCGCGCACCGCCTTACGGCATAAGCTCGGGCTTGTACTTCAGACTGTCGCTTTCCGATATCTCGCGTATAACTCTGCACGGAACTCCCGCGGCAAAGCTGTTTTCGGGAATGTCGTGCGTTACGACGCTGCCCGCGCCGATCACACAGTTATCCCCGACCGTCACTCCGGGGCAGACGGTGACGCCTGCACCGAACCAACAGTTGTTTCCGATTTTGACGGGCTTCGCATAACAGAGACGCTTCGTCTCTCCGTTCGGGAGAGTGAACGCATTCCGCTCCTCGGCGATCATCGGATGAAGCGGAGTGACGATCGTCGTGTTCGGACCGAAATTGCAGCAGTCCCCGATCGTCACCCGTGCGTCGTCCTGTACCGTCAGATTGAAGTTTCCGAAGAAACGCTTTCCGATCTTCGTGTGCTTGCCGTAGTGGAAGAAGATCGGTCCCTGAATGAAACCGCCCTCGCCGAATTCTCCGAGAATCTCTCCGAGAATTTCCGCGCGCCGTTCGGTTTCGCCTTCAAGCGTGGCGTTGTACTCCGTGTTGAGATCGTGCGTTTTTCTTTTGATCGCCCGCAGCTCCGGATCGGAGGGGTCGAACAAAAGCCCCGCGTCGATTTTTTCTTCTTCTCTCATCGCCGGAATTTGAGTGGGATCAGAGTCCGACAGGCTCGTCGGGCTCGTCGTAGGAGCCGAGTATCTCGTCGATCGAGGAAGCGCGGCGCGGACGCTCGCGTCCCGCCTTTTCCTCCTGGTAAGCCGCATAGGTTTCCTGAATCTTCGCGGACTCCTCTTCGGAGATCCTTCTTACGGGAGCGGATTTTGCGCTTTCCTTCTGCGCGCCGCCCTGCTTTGATGAGGAATTGCGGCGGTTCTTCTGCGAGCGCTTCTGCTCCGCCTTATCCGCACCCTCGTAGGTGATAACGACCTTGCGGTTTTCGTCGCTTCCCACGGAATGTGTATCGACATTCTCAAAGGTCTGAAGCTCGGAGTGGATTATGCGTCTTTCGTAAGGATTCATCGGCTCAAGCACCATGTTGCGCTTGTACTTTATCGCCTTCTGAGCCATGCGGCGCGCGAGTGCGCGGAGCGTTGCCTCGCGCTTTTTGCGGTAGTTTTCGATATCGACCGTTATCTTCACAAAGTCCTTGCCGGAGGTTCCGGTCTTGCGGTTTACGCAGAGATTTGCGAGGAACTGTATCGCGTCGAGCGTTTCACCGTGATGACCGATGAGAATTCCCGAACGGTCTCCGACGATCTCGATCTTGGGGTACACTCCCTCGAACACCGCGCCCTCGGGAGCGACTGCGGCTTCGGCATGCGCCTCGGACTCCATGTTGCGGAGAAGGGTGTTGATAAATCCGAGAGCAAGCTCCATCTCCTTTTCGGTGATGACGATGTTCGGACGTTCCTTCTCAACGAACGTGCCCTTCTGCGGCTTCTTTTCGGTGTTCTCCGACGCAGTTTGCTTCTGAGTATCGGGCTCCTTCGGAGCCTTCTTCGTACCCGAATCCCTGTTTTGGTTCTTCGGCGCCTTCTGCTTGTCCTGTGCGCCGTTTCTGTCCTGAGCGGCGATTCCGCCGTCCTGCTTTGACTGATCCTTCTGCTTGTTTTGCGGCTTATCCTGAGATTTCGGCTGCGCGTCCTTTGCGTCGCGCGCGGGAGCATTCTTCTTCGTCTCCTGCGGCTTCGGCTGATTCTTCGCACGGTCTGCGCCGTCTCTGCGCGGCTGAGTGTTTTTCGGCTTCGGGGCATTTTTTCGATCCGAATTTATCTCGCTGAGAATGCTCTCCTGCTCACGGTTTATCGTGACCTTGATCTTTGCGGGCGCGCTTCCGATGCCGAAAAAGCCCTTCTTCGGCATTTCGAGTATTTCGTACGATATATCGCCCTGCGAACCGTATTCCGCTTCGGCTTTCGAGAGAGCCTCGTCGACCGTCTTTGCTGTTATGATTATTTCTTCATTACTCATCTTCGGACTCATCTTCCTGCTCTGTAGCTTTTTTTCTGTCGTTTTCGTCCTTCAGCGGGGATTTTCCGACGTGAGAATCGGGAGAACCGCTGTTCTCCTTTGCCGCAGGAGCCTGTACGGCAGCGCTGTCGTCGTCATCGTCGTCTATATGGTGCAGCGAACGCACCGTTCCCGCTCTTTCGCTCTTCTTGACCTTTTTGGGGGCTTTTCCCGCAAACTCACGCTCCGCCGCCCTGTAATCCTCTTCGGTGAACTTCGGCGGGGGCATGATCTTTGCGATTGCGATCTGCTGAATTACCTGATAAATATTGCGGATTATCCAATAGATACCGATAGCCGCCGGCCATATATACGCAATGTACGCGGAGAAAAGTGGCATCGTGAGGTTCATGATCTTCATGGACATCGCGTTCTGCTGATCCTGAGCCTCCGGAGGCTGGTACATGAATTTGCGGGTTATCTTCTGGGTCAGATACATTATGACTAGCGTTACGATCGGAATGAGAATGAGCCAATCCCAATGCCAGCCGCCGTCGGATATTGCGAATTTCGGGGTAGTCGAAAGATTGAACGGACCGACCGTGAAGTTCGGTACGGCATCGATCGAGAAGCCCTCGATCGACGAAAGCTCGGCAGCGTTTTCGTGGATCTTGCCGATGACGCTTATTTCGGACGACTTCATTGCGGCAGTGTATGCGGCAGTATCCGCATATTCTTTGAGAGAAACGAGCTTTTCACCGATTGCGTTTATCACATCGGCGGAAAATCCCGAAACGTAGGAGAGCGGCTTGATTATGACCTGATAAAGAAGCATGATTATCGGAAGCTGTATGAGGAGGGGGAGGCATCCGCCTGCGGGGTTGAAGCCTTCCTTCTGATAGAGATCCATCGTTTCCTGCTGAAGCTTCTGCTGTGTGGCTTTGTCCGTGCGTCCTGCGTACTTCTTGCGCAGTGCGGCGACCTTCGGCGCGAGCGACGCCTGCTTGATCGAGTTTTTCTGCTGCTTGATTGCAAGGGGCAGCATCAGTATCTGGATAATAAGCGCGAACAGCGCAAGGGCGATCATGTAGTTGCCCGTTATCTTATCGAGAAACTGCAGTATGCTTCCGAAGAAGCGGTAAATTGCACTCATAGTTCAGTGTGCTTTGCTTGGCAAAGCGATCCTTTCTCCTTTTGTGTGCGGCGGCGCTTTTTCTTTCTCACGGGTACGGGATCGTATCCGCCCTTGCCGAAAGGATTGCAGCGCAGTATGCGCCATACGGCGAGCGCGCTGCCTCTGATAAAGCCCCATTCGCCGAGCGCCTCGATCGCGTATTGCGAGCAGGTCGGTGTAAAGCGGCAGCTCGGACGGCTCTTCAGCGGAGAGATATACTTTCGGTAGAGGGAGATCAGAAATATGAAAAGGCGTGCCATATTCAGTTTTCCTTTGCGTCGGGGATGAGACCCGTCTTTGACAGGCAGTACTGCAAATCACGTTTTACGTCCTGCATTTTGAGAACCGTCGCGCTTTCCCGGCAGACTATGACACAGAGCCAGCCTTTGCGCACGCAGTGCTCTGCATCGATAAGACGGTATGCTTCACGCACGACGCGCTTTGCGCGGTTTCGTGCGACGGCGCCTCCGATTTTTTTTGAGGCTGATATCCCGACACGGTTTAAAAACTTTTTTTCCGGATTCTGCTTTCTGAGCAGAGCGGCGCGGCGATCCTTGAGAACGTAAACGGTCACGGAACGCGACGACGCGCGTTTTCCGTTTTTATAAGCTTTCTGAAAAAGGTGATTTTCACAAATTGCTCTCTGCTTCACCGAAAACCTCCGATACGAAAAAATGCCGCTTTAGTGATAAACCTCCGAAAAGCATACTGTAAGGTAAGCAAATCCGGAGGCCGGTCATATTAAACTTGCGGTCAGTGGGTGAGTCTTGCTCTGCCCTTCTGACGTCTTCTCTTGAGAACCTTTCTTCCGTCAGCGGTAGCCATTCTCTTTCTGAAGCCGTGGACCTTGCTGCGGTGACGCTTCTTGGGCTGATATGTTCTAAGCATGCTTAGCACCTCCTTGAATATTTACGATTTTATCAGTTTTTCGGAACAATAATTCCGTCGTGCGCATAGGCAGATATTATTATACAATAGGAATACTTGTAATGTCAAGTATTTTTCGTATAAAATATTGCGGAGGCGAAAAAAGCGGTCGGAGCACATCGTGCTCCGACCGCCGCCGTCATGCGTAGAAGTCGTGATTGCCGATCGTCGTGACGTACGGTCTGTGCCTCGGCACCCAGAAATCCTGCGCTGCCGATGCGTTTATAAAATACAGAACGCTGTCGGATACGCTGTATCCCTCGAGACACAGCTTGGCGGCGATCACCGATTCCGCCGAGGCGTCGCGTCCGATCGAACCGTCTGCCACGGGAGAGAACTGTACACCGTACTTTCTGTCAAATATGACCGAGTATATCGTGTCCGGAAATTCCGGAGAGCGGACGCGGTTGAGCACCACGTTTCCGACCGCGATCTTGCCGCGCATCGGTTCGCCGCGGCTTTCCGCCTCGATTATCTTTGAAAGCCAGTACACCTCATCGCCGTTGTAGTATTCGTACCACTGTGTGACGGTGCCGTCCCCGCGGCTGACATATGCCGCAAATTCGCCGTCATTCCAGCTTACCGTCATGCCGAACGCCGAAGCGATCGCACGGATCGGAACGTACATGGTCCCGCTTTCTATGAAGTTTTCCTTCACGCCCCAGAAGTATCTTCCGTTTGACATAATGTATTCGGTTGAATTCACCGCCTTGATCGCAACGCGCGGATTGGTCACATATACGGCTTTCTCCGCTCCGACCCACTCGACGGTCGCGTCCTCGCAGAGCATCGTGAATTCGCGTATGCCGACGAAGGTCGTCCCGTCTATGAGAAGCGTGGTTCCCTCGTACTGCTCGCCGTCAACGTAGACCGTGACCGCCTGATTCGGATATGCCCGCAGACCGCGGCTTTCAAGCTCGGCTTCGACGGCAGCGTTCAGCGTTCGGCGGCTGAGCACATCGTTTTGAATCGCAACATCGGATGCTCCGGTGAAGAAAATCCCCGATGCGATCATTGCCGCCGCTGCCGTCGCCGCCGCCGTACTTCGTATAAAATTCTTTTTTCTTATCCTTTCGAAAAACATAGTAAACCTCCGTTTTATGCGGGCAGCGCCCGTCTTGATTTTTCCGTATACCGTGCTCCGGAGAAAAACGGTTTCGTCCCCCGCCTGTCCGATGATGCGCTGTATGCCGTACGTCGATCCGGCGATGTGCGGGATGAGTTTATTTTACCACATCCGGGAAATGCATTCAACACACAATATATGGATTACCATGTTTGCCTTATTATTCCTTGAATATTCATTCGAAACCGTTAAAATTCACATTTACGGATTGATTTTCTTCCCGGCGGGGATTATAATTATAATGTATTTTTGTGCGAACACACCGGGGGAACAAATGAAACCTGAGCGGATTGCAGCCGTAGTGCTTTTATTATGTACAGTCGCCGCACTGCTTTCGTCATGCGGCTTTATAGTTATAAACCGTCCCGGGGGGGAGAGCGCCGATTCTCAGACATCAGAGATCGAGCAGACAAACGCGCCCGAGACCGAGCCGCCGTACCACGGAGTGACGGAGGATTTCTCCGCACAGGCGAAGGAGTATCTTGACGGAGTGGCGGGCATCGACTGCGGCGGTGCGGTCATCAAGATAGTCTCGACCTCTCCCGAGCTTACGGGCGAGGACAGCGCACCGGAGATAATCTCACGCGCCGTCAAAGAAAGAAATGCGGCGGTGGAAGAGAAATACAACATCTCTCTTGTCACCGCCTCCGCGGATTCCGCGACGATGTACGCCGAGCTTTCCGCTTCGCTCAAATCCGGAATGTATTACGCCGATATGCTGAACTTCCCGCAGAGCACTATACCGTCGCTTGCCGCGGCGGGAATGCTTTACAACCTTCGTTCCATGCCCGGAATGAAGCTCGACGCGCCTTATTTCAATCAAAGCGCCGTCGAGGCGGCGAGCGCGGGCTACCGAATTCTTGCCGTGGCGGGCGAGGCGACGTACTCACCGTATTCTTTCCCCGCCGTCTTCTTTTCGGTCGATAAGCTGAACGCCGCGGGGCTTGAGCTTCCGTACAAATCGGCGAAGGCGGGAACGTGGACGTGGGATGAATTCTACTCATACTGTACGGCTGCGCTCGGTGCCGGATACGGCACGGTCTGCACGGGTGATACGGGGGATTTCGCACTTGACTGTGCGTTCTTTTCCGCAGGCGGAAAGCTTATTTCGGCGGGTGCGATGAAGTATCCGACCGTGGCGCTTACCGAGGACAACTCAAACGCGATTATCGATATGCTGTCGCGTATCTTCAAAGCGGACGGAGCTCTTACGGGGGAGAGCGGCGGTCACGGCGCATTTACCTCCTGCGTATTCATGATAGACACGATGGGCTCGCTTTATACGATGGCGGATTCCGCCGAGCGGTGGGGAATAGTCCCGATGCCGAAGGCGAGCGCCGATCAGGAAAGCTATATTTCGGCGGCGTCCCCGTCGTCGCTCTTCTTCGGAGTTCCTGCGACGGTATCCGCAGACGAACGCACGTCGCTCATACTTCAGGCGATGTTTGCGGCATCGTACGGAAACATACCTTCGGCATTTGTCGATTACACGCAGAACTCCATGCTGCGCGACAACGAATCCGCGAATATGCTCAGTATAATAATGAAGAACGAGCTTCGCTACGACTTCGCATATACCGCCGGTACGATGTACAGCGACACCCCGAACGCAACGTATTATGCCGTCAGAAATGCGATCCTCGGTGAATCCACGATCGGCGAGATGATCAGACTTTACGCATCGTCGTGCGAACGCGCGCTGCAGACCGCATTCCCCATGACGGACGGCTGAGCTTATTCCCTGACCGAGCCTGCGATCTCACGGAGCATCCCGCGTTTTTCTCCGCTCAGGGGGCAGAGCGGCAGACGGTATTCCTCCCTGCAAAGCCCCATGTCGGCGAGAACGGCTTTGACCGGGATCGGGTTCACCTCGCAGAACAGCGCGGACGCGATTTCGGATACGGAATCGAAGAGCGACCGCGACCGTTCGCGCTCCCCGCGCAGGAAAGCATCGGCGGCTTCGCTCACGGTGCGCGGCAGTATATTCGACAGGACGGATACGCAGCCCGCGCCGCCCGCCTCGAGTATCTGAAGATTTATTTCGTCGCAGCCCGAATATACGGCGAAGCGATCGCCGAAGGCGTCGATTATATCCTTCGTGAACGAGACCCTGCCGGACGCTTCCTTTATTCCGCTTATGTTAGGTATGACGGACAGCCGCTCGAGCACGTTCAGCGTGACGGGACAGCCGGTGCGCGACGGGACGTTGTATACGATCACGTCGCCGGGAACGGCGGACGCGATCGCCTCATAGTGCGCGACCATGCCGTCCTCGCTTGCCTTGTTGTAGTACGGGGTCACGCAAAGTACGCCGTCGGCACCCTCGGTAAAGGCATTCTTTGCGCGCATTACTGCGTGGCGCGTTGAATTCGATGAAGCTCCGCTCAGAACCGGGATCCGACCGCCGACTCTCTCGGCGGCAAACGATATGAGCGCGCGCTGCTCGTCGTCGGTCATCGTGGAGCTTTCACCCGTGGTTCCGCATACGATCAGCGCGGATATGCCGCCGTCAAGCTGGCGGTCGATCAGACGGGCAAACGATTTAAAATCCGCCTTCCCGTCGAAAAACGGAGTTATTATCGCGGTGGAGGCACCGCGGAACAGATATTTACTTTTCAAAACGGAAATTCCTTTCTTTTAGCCGCAGCGTTTAGCCGCGTATATTTCCCGTATCATAATATTCCCGCACCGATCTGCGGGTTAACGAAAGGCAAAGCTTACATGATTAAAAACGACCTTGCGGAAACATCGCTTTCACTTAAAGATTTCGCATACGCCCTCCCGAAGGAACGGATAGCGCAGCATCCGGTCGAACCGAGGGATTCCTCGCGCCTTATGGTGATCGACCGCGCGAAACAGGGCGTCGAGCATCGGATCTTCCGCGATATAACGGAATACATACGTCCGGAGGACGTGCTGGTCATAAACGACACGAGAGTGCTTCCCGCGCGTATAATCGGACACCGCGTGTTCAACGCGGCGCAGGCTGCGGCGGGAGACCTTTCCGCCCCTGCGAAAACTTCGGTCGAGCTGCTTCTTCTGAGACAGCGCGGCTGCGATGAATGGGAGACTCTCGCCGGACCGGGCAAGCGTGCAATGACGGGGGATATCCTCGAATTCGGAGACGGCATACTCCGCGCGGAGATAAAATCGGTGATGCCGGACGGCAACCGCCTTGTGCATTTTACGGCGGGAAAGGACGCGCAGACCGTTTACGATGCACTGCATAGGGTCGGAACGATGCCGCTTCCGCCGTACATCACGGAAAAGCTTGAGGACAGCGAACGGTACCAGACGGTCTATTCGCGCGAGGAAGGATCGGCGGCAGCGCCGACGGCGGGGCTTCACTTTACGCCGGAGCTTCTCGACCGCATCCGGGGGAATGGAACTGCGATCGCGCCCGTTCTGCTTCACGTCGGGCTCGGAACCTTCCGCCCCGTCAAGGAAAAGCAAATAAAGGATCACAGAATGCATTCGGAGTTTTTCTCGGTGAGCCCCGAGAGCGCCGATCTGATCAACGAGCGCCGAGCCGCAGGCGGGCGCGTGATCGCGGTCGGCACGACCTCGTGCAGAACGCTCGAATCGGCATCCGACGAAAACGGGATACTTCACGCAATGTCCGACGACACGGGGATATTCATATATCCGGGATACAAATTCAAGATCACGGATGCGCTTATAACGAATTTCCACCTGCCCGAGAGCACGCTTCTCATGCTTGTCTCGGCTTTCGCGGGACGCGAGCGCATGCTCGAGGATTACCGCATCGCGGTCGAGGAGGGCTACCGCTTTTTCAGCTTCGGCGATGCAATGCTTATAGAATGAAAATGCCATACGGTATTCCTTATATTCGAAATTCCCCATGCTTACGGAATTTAAGCTCTTCGCAAAATATTCGACACGCCGTTGACAGCATGGGATAATCCCATGCTCGGGAATCAATGATTTAACGGTGAAAATATGAATAACGCGGCTGCTTATTTGATTATGATTCTTTCCCCTGTATTTTGGCTGATAGTGAAATTGTCAGTTCAATATGCAATGGCGCAGAGAACAGCCGATCTAAAGTGAAAGACGGAGAAATATGGTATTAGCTGATTTATTGAGAAAAAGAATCACTGAAAAAATTGCAAAATGGAACCAACGCGATATATACGCCATATCGCTTTTAGTGCTGTACAACGAGTTGAACATTTATGACGGAATAAAGAATTTCCCGGAGATTTCCGTGGGATACAATACCGAAGAATATTGCGGTTGTGCACCTTTATTGAGTGAAGAAAGATGGAATTATGCTTGTTGGGAGCAAAATAATGAAGTGATTTTAGATAATCAAGATACCGTCGGTGCAGATTTACTTTTGAAATGGTGGTCGGAACAAGGTGTTTCCGGCTTGGGCTATGAATCAGAAGATGAAATGTATGATGAAAATATGAATTATATCGGGAAAGGTCCAAATGGCTTTTTTGAATTGGTGAATTTGATTTCTGATATCGTACTTGATTTACAAAGCAGCGGAGTCGTCAGAGAAAAATTCGGAAGTATACCGGTGATAATTCATGATTTGGAGTATTCATGGTATACAGTAAATGCAACGAAAAAAGCTAACCTTAACGGTGAAGCCGATTGTTTTCTTGAATATTTAGAGGCGAATTCTTAATTTGCCATACGGCATTCTTTATATTCGAAATTCCCCATGCTTACGGAACGTAAGCTCTTCGCAAAACATTCGACACGCCGTTGACAGCATGGGCTAATCCCATGCTCGGGAATCAATGATTTAACGGTGAAAATATGGATAACGCGGCTGCTTATTTGATTATGATTCTTTCCCCTGTATTTTGGCTGATAATGAAATTGTCCGTTCAATATGCAATGGTGTATGAAAACCCGAAAAAGAAAATGAGCAGATCTTTTCTCAGAAAGAACAGCGGCGGCTTTTGGGCATCGTTTTTTTCATGGAACATCAGGGATAGAGTCGGCTGCTTTCGGTTTTATTTTCATATCGTTCTTTCGGTGATTGTGCTGCTCGGCGTATTTCAAATGATCACTTATTCTGTTCTGGCAATGATCGGCCATGCATTGCAAACGGAAATGCCTGTTTGGATCACGGTTTATCTTGATATTGCACTTTCACTTATTCGAACAGGAATGATTTTTCGGGCAAAAATCAAATGATTATCTGCCGTATGATCGCGCATCACGGGTCACGCTCCCGCAAACGGGGATCGTGAGAATTTTCCGAATATTATCGCGGCTCCCGGAGCCGGAATAAACATAAAGAAAGGTACGGTCACAATATCAATGCCAAAGAAAAAACAAAGCTACACCGAACAGTCGATCGTTTCTCTCAAGGGTGCGGACAGAGTCCGCAAGCGCCCGTCGGTCATTTTCGGCTCCGACGGTCTTGACGGCTGCGAGCAGTCCGTTTTCGAAATAATCTCGAACTCCGTCGATGAAGCGCGCGAGGGCTTCGGCGACGTGATAACCGTAACCGTATTTTCCGACAACGCGATCGAGGTTGACGACCGCGGGCGCGGCGTTCCGCTCGGATACAACGAGGCTGAGGGGCGCTACAATTGGGAGCTTGTGTACTGCGAGCTTTACGCCGGAGGCAAGTACGACAACAACTCGGGTGAGGCGGCTTACGAATATTCTCTCGGAATGAACGGACTCGGCGCGTGCGCGACGCAGTACGCTTCCGAGTACATGGACGTGTATTCGTATGACGGCGAGCGCGTTTCGGAGATACATTTCAAAAAGGGTGAGGTCGCACGCGAGCTTACCGTAAGAAATCTCGAGCGGCGCGAGCGGCGCACGGGAACGGTGACGCGCTGGCGTCCCGATCTCGAGGTTTTTACGGATATCGCAATCCCGCGGGAGTACTATACGCTGATCCTCGAAAAGCAGGCGGTCGTGAACGCGGGACTGAAATTTGTCCTCCGATTCGAGAACGCGGACGGCACGTTCGATCAGTCCGAGATACTGTATCCGAACGGCATATCCGATTATATAGAAAACGCGGTCGGAGATACGGCGCTGACGGAGACCGTCCGCTGGACGATGGAGACATCGGGAAAGGACCGCGCGGATAAGCAGGAGTACAAGCTTCGCGTCGATTATGTGTTCTGCGTATCGAGGACGGTCCATATGCTTGAGTATTTCCACAATTCGAGCTGGCTCGAGCACGGCGGCGCTCCGGAAAAGGCTGTGAAGAACGCTTTCACATACGCGATAGACAAGCGTCTGCGCGCTCTCGGACGGTACAACAAGAACGAATCGAAGATCGTTTTTCAGGATGTCGAGGACTGTCTCTGCTTCGTGTCGAACGGATTTTCCACGGTCGCGTCCTTCTCCGATCAGACGAAGAAGGCGGTAACCAACTCCTTTATCGCCGAGGCGATGACCGCGTTCCTGCGAGAGCAGCTCGAGATATACTTCACCGAGAAGCCGCAGGAGGCGGACAAGCTTCTCACTCAGGTGCTTATCAACAAGCGCTCGAGAGAGCAGGCGGAATCCGCGAGAATAAACATAAAGGCGAAGCTCAACGCAAACCCGTCGGATATTTCGTCGCGGGTTGAGAAATTCGTCGGTTGCCGCTCAAAGGACCCGGAGCGGCGCGAGCTGTATATCGTCGAAGGAGATTCCGCAATGACCTCCTGCAAGCTCGGACGTGACGCGGAATTTCAGGCGATAATTCCCGTGCGCGGAAAGACGCTGAACTGCCTGAAGAGCAGCTACGACAAGATTTTCAAAAGCGAGATCATCGTTGATCTGCTCCGCGTTATCGGCTGCGGAGTGGAGCTTCCCTCAAAAATCAAGGGCGATATCATGAAATTCGATTATGACGCGCTCCGTTGGTCTAAAATAATAATATGTACGGATGCCGACGAGGACGGATTCCAGATACGCACGCTGCTTCTTACAATGTTCTACCGCCTTCTCCCGACGCTGATCGAGAAGGAGAGGGTGTTTATCGCCGAATCTCCGTTGTTTGAGATCACGGCAAAGGACGATATCTACTTCGCATACAACGAGCAGGAGAAGCAGCAGATCATAGCGTCGCTCGGAGACAGAAAGTACACACTTCAGCGTTCGAAGGGACTCGGCGAAAACGAGCCCGAGATGATGTGGAAAACGACCATGAATCCCGCGACGAGACGTCTCATAAAGATAACGACCGCAGACGCGGCGGATACCGCGACGATGTTTGAAACGCTCCTCGGAGACGATCTCGAATCGAGAAAGAGATTTATCGCCGAAAACGCCGAACGGTACATGTCTCAGGCGGATATCTGATCCGCCTGACAATCCTCCGCGCACCATGCGTAAGGAGGATCGCGTTTTTGCGGATTTTCACTCATCACGGTCTCACGCGTTCCCTGTTCGCGGCAAAGCGGAGCTTTCAATGAGAATTCTTGCGGCAGTGTCGGGGGAAGCGCCCGACGGCGTGCGTTTGTTCACCGTCGGGCTTTTGTGCGCCCTTTCATCGGCGGGTCACACGGCGTGCGCGGCATTTTCGGGCGGCGTGCCCGATGAGATTTCAAAAAGCGGCGTGCATATTGTTAGGATTCAGAACGGCAGTGAGTATCGGACGCTCAAAGCGCTTATCACGGACGGCGAATTCGATGCGGTGTGCAGCTTTGACGAGTGCCTTGACCGCGTGCTCGCGCGGCTTAAAGATCATACGGATTTTCGCTTCGTCACGACCGCGTTTACGCCTTCGCGGAAAACGGTATGCGGGGAACGCACGGTCGTCATGTCCGCAGATGATGCGGACCGTCTTGCGTTATGCCGCTGTGTGTCATATGATAAGATCGATGTGCTTCCCGCAGACGCGGTGTGCTTTATGTCATCCCCGAGGAAGCTTTTTACGGAAAACGCGGTCGGGGAAATCTTTGCGGAGATTGCGGAAGTCTATCTTTCGTGCATCGGGAAGCTCGGCTTTCCGACGGAGTTTTCGCATTCCGACATTCTGTTCTGCGGATATTACGGCTACGGCAATCTCGGGGATGAATCGTCGCTCGAATGCCTGATCTCGGCGGTGCGGCGCGAGATCCCCGACGCGAGGCTGACGGTGCTTGCATCCTCTCCCGCAGAATTTTCCGAACGCTTCGGAGTGCGCGCCGTTGACCGTATGTCATTCTTTTCGGTCATGCGCGAGATACGGAGAGCCGGGGTTTTCGTTTTCGGCGGCGGTGGACTTCTGCAGGATGCCACGAGCCGCCGCAGCCTACGTTATTACACGCACGTTCTTTCGGCGGCATCGAAGCGGTGCCGCACCTTCGTTTACGCGAACGGGATAGGACCGCTTGAGCGCCGCGGCTCGCGGCGGCGCGTGATGCGCGCGCTCGGCGGAGTCGAAGATATCAGCGTGCGCGACGGACTGAGCGCGTCGTTTCTTTCCGAGCTCGGGCTTGAAAAGGATCGCTTCAGGCTCGGCGCCGACGGCGCTTTTATGATGATGCCCCCGGATGAGGCATCGGTCGCATCGGTCGGAGAAAGAATCGGGCTTCGCCGCGGAGAGGGATATTTTGCGGTCTCGCTCCGTCCGCTCGGCGGCTGCGGGGGAGATTTCGACAGCCGTATTTCCCGCGCGGTGCGCGATGTCTCGATAAAGACCGGGCTGTCACCCGTGATAGTCCCGATGCAGGGCGGCGAGGACAGAGCGCTTTGCGAGAGAATATGCGCGTTGTCGGTCGGGTCGGCTTATACGGCTCCGTTTTCGGATGCCGACAGCATTGCGGCGCTGTTTGCGGGAGCAGCCTTCACTGTCGGCATGAGGCTTCATTCGATTATATATTCCGCGTGCGTCGGCACTCCGGTGCTCGCGGTATCTTACGATCCGAAGATCGACGCGGCGTGCGCGTACCTCGGACTGCCCGCGCCTCTTTCCGCATTTACAGTCACTTCGGAGGAAATGCTCGCGTCGCTGCCCGAACTTTCGGAGAGCGTGCCGCGCGAACGCATCGCATACCTTCGCGGTCTTTGCGAAGAGGACTGCCGGAGGATAATCGGCGCAGTAAGGGAAGAACGAATTTCGGATAAAGAAAAAGCGCGCCGTCACGGGCGCGTCGGAGGATATGATGATATATACGGTTACATTTAATCCGTCGGTGGACTGCATACTTCACATCGGCGATGTGAAGTTCGGCGGTCTTAATCGCGCGTCAAAGGAAGAATTTTTCTTCAGCGGAAAGGGAATCAACGTCTCCACGGTGCTCCACCGCCTCGGAGCGGCAACCTCGGCGATCACGTTCGTCGGCGGATTCACCGGAAGCGAGACCGAGCGCGTGCTTTCCCCGGACGTTCCGCTCGACGTTATCAGGCTCGCCGAAGGATGCACGAGAATAAATGTCAAACTGAAAGCCCCCGACGGCTCGGAGACCGAGATCAACGCGCCGGGCGCGCCGATCGGCGAGGATGGGATGCGGAAGCTGTACGCTCGGCTTTCGGTGCTCGGGAGCGGGGATACGCTCGTGCTTTCGGGCAGCGTTCCGTCTGATGTCGGAACGAACGTGTATTCGGAGATATTCGCGTCGCTTGAGGGACGCGGCGTGAGATTCTGCGCCGACGCGGCGGGTGCTCTTCTCCGCGGCGCGCTGAGCCGCGGTCTGTTCGTAATAAAGCCGAATGTCGCCGAGCTTGAGGAGACGCTCAGGCGGAGCGTAAACGGCGAGGCGGAGATATGCCGCGCCGCACGGGAGCTTCAGCGGATGGGAAGCGAGTATGTGCTCGTCACGGCGGGTGCCGACGGCGCGTATCTCTTTGCCCCGGGGGACAGAGCATATCATGCATCGGTTCCGTCGGGTGAGGTCATTGCAACGATCGGCGCGGGAGACAGCACGCTCGGCGGATTTCTCGGCGGATTTGATTCCGGACTCGGCGAGGCGGAATCTCTTCGCCTTGCCGCCGCCTGCGGCACTGCCACGGCGCGCTCCGTATGGCTTGCATCCCGCGAAAAGATCGAGGAGACGCTCGGCATGGTCACGGTGCGCGAGCTTTGATACCGAGTGAAGGCGGCGAGCGCATTTCGCGCAATCTGCAAACTGCGGTACAAAAAACGGACAGCAAATTCCGGAGGGTCCGGGCGGTCAATGCCGCCGATCCTTCACGGATGCTGTCCGTTTCTTAATTATAGCTTGACGTGATTCCGAGGTATTCCTCAAGGCAAAGACCGCTTTCGGTGACGGCTTTGGCGTTTTCCTTCCCGATGTACCGGACGTGCCACGGCTCATAGATATACCCGGTGATGCTTTCCTTTTCCTTCATATATCTTATTATAAAGCCGTATTTCCAGCAGTTTGCCGCAAGCCATTTTCCCTCGGGCGTGTCGCCGAAGGAGGTGTAGAGCGAATTGAGGTCAAGCGCCATGCCGCTCTGATGCTCGCTGTGTCCGGGACGCGCTGAGTATGTGTCGGCAAGCGCGGCGCCGTCGCGCGCGACGTAATCGTTGTAGATGATCTTCTGATCGATGTACGAGCGGAATCCCGATTTGCACCAAAGGCTGATCCCGTCTGCGGCAGCGGCGGACTGCATTTCCCAGAACGCGCGGTTCGTCTCGTCCGTAAGTCCGCCGGGATAGTAGGATTCGGGTAGAGGGTACGTTTTGTTCGCAATCAGTATCCCGCCGACGTATGTCACACCGTCGATCCGCTCAATGTCGTAGCCCTTGGAGGTCTTTCCGAGATATTCGCTGCCGCCGTTTGTCTCCGGCGGATTTTCATTCCCCGTCGTGACCGGCGGCGTGCTTTCGGCAGTCTCCGTATCGGCAGTTTCGACGGGGACAGTGGTTTCCGCAGGCACGGTCGTTTCCGCGGGCTCCTCCGATGTGCTGTCGGAGGTGCTTTCGGTATCCGCCGTGCTTTGCGATACCTCCGGAACGCTTTCCGTTCGGCTCTCCCCTTCATCATCCGTGCGGGGGCGCACAAAGCGGCAGGCGGCAAGCACCGCGAGACATATGAGCGCAGTGCAGATCACGCAGACTGCAAGCACGGGGGAAGAAGAGCTCTTTCTTCTTCGGTTATTTCTTTTCTTCTTTTTCATCGGTATCTTTTGTGTTTCCATCGGCGCTGCCGTCGGCATCGCCGTCCTTTTTGCCGGCATCGCTCCGATCCTTGCCGTTTTGCGCTTTGCCTGCATTCATGTCGTTTATCGACACCGCAACGGTGTGCTTTATCTGAGACCACTCAACCTTGCGGAACAGAGCGGCGATCGATATCGGGATGTAGGTGAACATGAAGAGCGGGAAGGTGAAGAACGATTTTATCTTTCTTCCTTTCGTGGTGAGGATCTTGTTCCACTCCGTAACTCCGGTGATCACACCGATCGCAAAGTACATTATGTACATGACCGCGACGGTCATGGCAAGCGCACCCCAGAAAAGCCCGACATGGGGGTCTTTTGTGCAGATCGCAACGATGAGGGTGATCACGTTGTAGAAGAATCCGATCACCGAGAGGAATATCGCGGGCATGGTCGTCATGGTCATGTCGAATGCGGAGAATCCGCCTTTTCCGCCGATGCTCTTCATGAGCCGTCCGCCGTAATTCATGAATACCTGAAGGTATCCCTTAGCCCATCTGAGACGCTGCTTCCACGACTGCGAGAACGTCTCGGGCTGTTCGTCGTAAAGCATTGCGTCCGCGGCGTATGCGATCTTTTCTCCGTTTATGATGTTGTCCACGGAGAATTCGATGTCCTCGGTGAGAAGGAAGTGCTTCCAGCCGTCGTTTTTGTTGATTATATCGCGGTGAACCATGAAGCCCGTGCCCGATACCGCACAGCTTGTGCCGAGAATCATGCGGGGATTGTTGAGGTAGACCGCTTCGCGCAGGAACCAAAGCGCATATCCGGAGGAAATCCAGTTCGTACCGTAGTTCTTTGAATTACGGTAGCTTGTGATGATCCTGTGCCCGGCGGAGAATACGTGGTTCATCTCCGTCATGTAGTTCTCGTCGAGCAGGTTATCCGCGTCGAGGATCAGATAGGCGTTGTAGTACTCTTTTCCGTAATCCTCGAAGATCTTGTGGAAGAGATAGTTAAGCGCATGCCCCTTTCCGACCTTTTCGGTCGAAAAACGCTCGTACACGATGGCTCCGGCTTCGCGCGCACGCTCCGCCGTGTCGTCGGTGCAGTTGTCCGCGCAGACGAACGTGTCGATCAGCTCGGCGGGGTAATTCTGCTTTTTGATGCTGTCGATCAGATTGTGTATTACGTCGCGCTCGTTACGGGCGGAGATTATCACCGCATAACGGGTTCTGTTGTCGGAGGTGTATTTCTTCGGCTCTTTGATCAGCGCGATCAGAATGTATATGAACTGATATGTGTAGCATACCGTGAAGAAGATCGCAAGGATCAAATTTACAATGAGCAGATCTTTCATTTTTATGAAAACCTTTCGGCATATATCTTGTTTGTGAAGCGATGCGGCGGCATCTGGATAAGCCCCGCCGCCGCGTCCGCGCAAATAGCCCGCAACACTTCAAAATAATTATACACCATATGAGTTAAAGTGTCAAGTTTTGTTTGAACAGGGAAACGGCGGAGAGGTGTACGGAAAGGAGAAGGTCAGCGCCCGATCATGGTGAGGAATTCGGCTTCGCCTATTACGCGGACGCCGAGCGAGTTCGCCTTCGTGAGCTTTGAGCCCGCTTCCGCTCCCGCGATCACTGCGGACGTCTTTTTCGATACGCTCGACGACACCTTTCCGCCGCGCGCCTTTATCTCGGCGGAGGCTTCGTCGCGTGTCATAGAGGAGAGCGTGCCCGTCAGAACGAATGTCATGCCGTCGAAGTCCTGCGATACCTTCTCGGACTTTGAACCTTCGGTGACGACACCCGCTGCCTCAAGCGCATCGATCAGCGCTGCCGAGGACGGGAGCGAGAAAAACGCCGCCGCGCTTTCCGCGGTGATCTCGCCTATATCAGGGACGGCGGCAATGTCTTCGGCACTTGCCGAAGCTATTGCTCGTATCGACCCGAATTCGGAAATCAGCGCCTCGGCGGCTCCCGCTCCGATGTGGCGTATGCCGAGCGCGAACAGCAACCGCGCGCCGCCGCGCGTCTTTGATTCGTTTATCGCCGCAATAATGTTCACGGCGCTTTTCTTGCCCATGCGCTCAAGTCCCTCGAGGTCTTCCTCTCTGAGAGAGTATATGTCCCCGACCGATGATATAAGCCCCTTTTCGATAAGCTGAGATACAAGCTTTTCGCCCATGCCCTCGATGTTCATCGCACCGCGCGACACGAAATGCTCGATGCGGCGCTCGCGCTGAGCCGGACATTCGGGATTCAGACAGCGCAGCGCACCGAGAGAGACGTTGCCGCTTTCCTCGTCGAATTCCGCTTCCTTATCGTAAAACAGCGGCTCGCCGCACGACGGGCATTTTTCGGGAAACGCAAAATCACGCTCCGCACCCGTGCGCTTCTCCGGGACGCTGCGGATTATCTCCGGTATTATGTCGCCCGCCTTGCGGACGACGACCGTGTCGCCGATCTTCAGATCGCGCTCCCTGATTATATCGATGTTGTGTAGCGTCGCACGGGATACCGTTGTCCCCGCAAGGCGCACCGGTTCAAGCTCGGCAGTGGGGGTCAGCGCGCCCGTGCGCCCCGGCTCAAACGTGATGTCGAGAAGCACGGTCTCCTTCTCCTCGGGCGGGAATTTGTATGCGACTGCCCATTTCGGCGTGCTCGTCCCCTCTCCGGCGATCTTTCTCATTTCGAGGGAATCCACCTTTACGACCGCCCCGTCAATGTCATATTCCAGCACGGCGCGCTTTTTGCCGATCTTCTCGACCTCGGCAATCACCTCTTTTGCGGTGTGCGCGATTTTATAGCTTATAACGGGGAATCCGAGATCGCGCAGATCGTCGATTGAGGCACTGTGGTATTCTTCGTCCCGATCTCCGTACTGAAAGTTGAATACGAATATATCAAGTCCGCGCTTTGCCGTGACCTTCGGATCGAGCTGGCGGAGCGAGCCCGCCGCGGCATTTCTCGGATTTGCGAATACCTTTTCACCGTTTTCCTCGTTTTCGGCGTTGATCCTGAAAAACGTCGCCCTCGGCATGTATACTTCGCCGCGCACGCAGAAATTTCCGCCGTACGCGACCTCCTTCGGCAGCGACGCAATCGTGCGTGCGTTTTCGGTGATGTCCTCACCGACTTTCCCGTCGCCGCGCGTGGCGGCACGGATAAGTTTTCCGCCTCGGTATTCGGCGGCGACGGAAAGACCGTCGATCTTAGGCTCGACGGTAAAACGCACGCCGTCGCCGAGCGTCTCCTTCATCCGCCGAACGAAATCCTCAAGCGATTCGCGGTCGAATACGTCCGTAAGGCTTCCGAGGGGAACGCGGTGCGTGACCTTCGAGAATTTCTCCGACGCTTTTCCGCCTACACGGTGGGTCGGCGAATCCGGAGAGTCAAGCTCCGGAAAAGCAGCCTCGATCGACCTAAGCTCTTCGAACATCGCATCGTATTCGAAATCGGAGATCTTCGGCGCGTCGCTGTTGTAGTACAGGTCTGAATTTTCGGCGATCTGAGCGCGCAGCCACGCGGCACGCTCGGCGGCGTTATTTCTTTCCATTTATATTCCTTTCGGGAGGATGTCTTCCTCTCTGAAAATTTCGCTTTCTTCGGTATTATATTATATCACCCGAGACACGAAAATTCAACGGGGCATATAATATAGTGTGAAATAAAATTGCCGGAGCGTGTCCGGAGAAGGTACGGTGAAGCCGATGAACACACATTCTTTCGGAATACTCGGCGGCGACAGCCGCTTTCTGTATCTTGCAAGGTATCTCGGGGAGAGGGGATATTCCGTGCGGGCGTTTGTACGCCGCAGCGGAGATGCGGGAGCGGACGGGGTCGATCCTGCCCGGTTCTGCACATCACTGCGCGAGTGCGCGGAGTGTACCGACCTTGTGCTTCCGCTTCCCGCTTCCTCCGACGGGGCAAATCTTTCTTTTCCGCCGGAAGGCGGGAAAATCCCGCTGAATACGGTGTTTGCCTCCGTTAAAAAGGGCACGAGGGTATTCGCCGGATGCTGTTCGAGATACATTGCCGATCTCGCGCGCGACGCCGGGGCGGTGCTGTACGATTATTATACTTCGGAAGAGCTTCTTTATAAAAACGCGCTTCTCACCGCGGAGGGCGCGCTTTTCGAGATATCCTCGGCAGTGCGCAGACCGTTTCTCGGCCTCGGCGTTACGGTGTTCGGTTACGGCAGGATCGCCTCCCTTCTTACGCGCAGACTTGTGCTTCTCGGAAGCCGCGTAAATGTCGTATGCCGCAGCGAAAAAGCACGCGCCGCCGCTTGGGCGGACGGAGCACGGGCTTTTTCCTTCGGAGAAAGCGCCGCTCTCGCACCCGAAACGGAATGCGCGGTCAATACCGTTCCCGCATGCGTCATCGGGGAAGATTTTCTTTCCGCAATGGATTTTCACACGCCGGTGCTGGAGCTCGCGTCATCCTCCGGCACCGATTCCGCCGCCGCGGAAAGGTACGGGATAACGGTAAAGCGCGCAGCCGGACTTCCGGGAAAGTATTTTCCCGAGAGCGCCGCGGCGGTAATCGGCGATGCGATTCTCGCCGTGCTGTGACCGATGCGGTGCCGCGGTTTTGTAAAATGAGCAGAAAAGAAAGGCAAGGTCACTGAAAAATGATAGGATACGCAATGTGCGGCTCTTTCTGTACACATTCGAAAAGCCTTCGGGCTCTCGGCTCAATCGTCGGGGAAGGCTGGGACGTTCTCCCCGTGATGAGCGAATGCGTATGGGATACCGATACCCGCTTCGGAACGAGCGAAGAGCTTAAAAAGCGGGTAACGGAGCTTGCCGGATGCGAAATAATACACACGGTAAAGGAAGCGGAGAGGCTCGGACCGGAGATCGCGCTTGAATATATGATAATCGCTCCCTGCACGGGGAATACGCTCGCCAAGCTCGCCTGCGGGATAACGGATACGGCGGTATGCATGGCGGCAAAGGCACACATGAGGTCGGAGCGCCCTCTTCTGATCGCGCTTGCTTCAAATGACGCGATATCCGCCAACCTCGGAAACATCGGCAGGCTTCTTATGAGAAAGAACGTGTTTTTTGTTCCGATGCGGCAGGATGCCCCGATCGAAAAGCCGTTTTCGCTTGTCGCGGATTTTTCGCTTGTCGGAAGATCGTTTGCGGCAATGCGCGAGGGAAAGCAGCTTCGCCCGCTCTTCAATTGACAGGCAGGAATTTTTGGTGTATAATACCTTTACGGCGCGCCGTACGCACGTTTTTCGAAGCGCGCCTTCGGAAGCATCACGGGGTTTGCCGCAGCCTGTCTTGTAAGGGGTATTGTACATTATGGTTGATCTTCTCGATCTTCAGAAAAAATTTATTCTCGCACATCTCGGCGAGGGTGACTGCGCCGCCGACTTCACGATGGGAAACGGTCACGATACGCAGTTTCTGTCAATGACGGTCGGAGAGCGCGGTCATGTCTTTGCTTTTGATATACAGGAGAAGGCGCTCGTCTCGACGAGAGAGCGCCTTGCCTCTTCCGGATGCCCGGAGAACTATACGCTGATCCATGCGTCGCATCACCTGATGCGCGATTACATCGACCGACCGATAAAGGCGGGAATGTTCAACCTCGGCTATATGCCGGGAAGCGGAAACAAAGCGCTTACCACAATGCGCGAAACGACACTTCCCGCGGTCGAGGCGGCGATATCCCTTCTCGGAGAAGACGCGATACTTCTCATCGCCGTTTACCCCGGACATCCCGAGGGCCGCGCCGAGGGCGAGGAGATCGAGCGGTTTCTTTCGTCGCTGTCGCGCTACGTCTACTGCACGGCGAAATTCTGTATGCTGAATTCGCCGGACAGCCCGTATTTCATGATCGTCGAAACAAAAGCGTCAAAAAAGCGAAACGGATGAATTCAATCGCATCGAATGAGGCAAACTTTTCCCGAGAGCACCGCAGCTGCGGCGAATTCGGATCGAAGGAGAGATTATATGAACGGAAATAACGGCGAACGCGGATGGGCAAGACCGGAGGGCGCGGGGCATTACGAAGAAAGGCGCGGCGCACCTTCCGGGTATCGCGGCGAACCGGGAAGGCGAAATTCCGCACTCGGCGGCAGACTGATACTTTTTCTCGTGCTTTTCCTGCTTCTTGCGGGAATATGCGCGGCGCTGTTTGCGGTTTATTTTTTCAGCACGCCCGATAAAATCGGCTCTTCAATGAAATATACCTACGGCAGGGAAAGCGTCAGGGTGTCGGAGAAAAACGCTTACCGCGGCGGAAAGCTCTACGTTTCGTTTTCGAGGATCGCCGATATGGCTTTGATGTCGAAGACCGGGGACTCGTCCGAGATGAGATTCATCCTTGCCGACGGCGCATCGGACTCCGCCGGAACGGGCAATGAGGAATACGTTTCCTTCAAGGCGAACGATGCCGACTGCACGGTATCCGGCACGAAAATACGCCTTTCGGGAGACTGCGTTTTTTCGTCGGGCGAGGTGTTTGTCCCGGCTGATTTCGTCACCGAATACATGGACGGGATCACGGTTGAAGCGGACAGCGCCAAAAGGACCGTTAAAATAAGCAGGAACAAAACCGAGGAGACAGACGCGGACGGCAAGTTCACCGACGCGGCTGTGACGTTTACGCTGAAAGCCTCGCTTGCCCCGTCAAAGCTTTCGGGAAATAACACCTCGGACACTGCGGGAACGGGAAATGTGAAAAAGGACATCGAGGTGACGTTTGCCACCGATCTATCGGAGTACGAAAAGTATATGACCGCCGACTCTGACGAATACCTCGTGCTTGTGAACAGACAGAACACCGTCGATGCGTCGCTTTCACCGTCCGATCTCGTCGATGTGCGCGATACAAGAAGCGACCGCTCCGCGCGAAAGATGCGCGAATATGCGGAAAAATCTCTCGAGGCGATGTTCAATGAGATGCGCGCCGCGGGATATACCGATGTATCCGTGACGAGCGCGTACCGCTCTTACGATGAGCAGAAGAACCTTTACGCGGGCTACGTCGCATCCGAGATGTCGCGCGATCCGTCGCTCACCGAGGAGGCGGCGCGAGCAGTCGTTGACACCTATTCGGCGCGCGAAGGTACGAGCGAGCATCAGACGGGACTTTGCTGCGATATGCACAACCTGCCCGGAGCGGATCAGGCTTTTGCAAATGAGGCGGTGTATTCGTGGCTTGAGGAAAACGCGTGGAAATTCGGCTTTACCGAGAGGTTCCCGAAAAACAAAACGGAGATCACCGGATATTCGTATGAGCCGTGGCATTGGCGTTTTGTCGGACGTGCCGCCGCTTACGAGATGAAGCAGCGCGGCATGTGCCTCGAGGAATATGTCGAATATAAAAACAAATAATTGCATTTCGGCAGTGAGGGCGGACAGACCCTCACTGTTTTTTGCAAAAATATATACTTTTTTAATAAATCATGTTGCATTCGGAAAAAGTATCTGTTAAAATTGTATCATCGTATTTTTTATTTTCCCCCGAAAGGAAAACGACGAATGAAGAAAATCATCTCCCTCGCGCTGTGCTGCATGATCGCCGCGTCGGCTTTTGCATCATGCGCACAGACTCCGGTGAAGAACTATTCGCCGAAGATCACCGTTTCCTCGTCCGAAGCGGATACCTACGCT